>ENA-OQDD01000436-OQDD01000436.1-human-gut-metagenome-genome-assembly--contig:-NODE-436-length-17176-cov-2.141357_pt1 | contig 17176 bp, 23 predicted proteins | sample MGYA00242507_ERZ504598 | MGnify/ENA primary metagenome ERZ504598 (study PRJEB26092, sample SAMD00036318) | human gut metagenome | host: Homo sapiens | study: EMG produced TPA metagenomics assembly of... | reverse complement strand
CGCCGTCCTGGATTGCTTTCGTGATTCTGGTCAGCTCCTGATATACAACGCGGCCTGCGCCCATGTTCAGATGGCCTACCTCAGAGTTACCCATCTGTCCGTCCGGAAGACCTACAGCAAGTCCGCTGGCCTGTCCTTTTACGTACGGGCACTGGCTCATCAGCTGGTCCATAATCGGAGTTTTCGCTTCGCAGACAGCGTTATGCTCGCATTTGTCATTCAGTCCATATCCGTCAAGAATCATTAATACGGTTGGTTTTTTACTCATTGTGAATTCCCTTCTTTACTTAAATTTTGGGTAACAATACAGAGCCCCGTCTCGATTCCGCTTACGCTGCATCTCGATGTTGCTTTTCGCCATATGAAACTCCAGAAAAAGCGCTCCTTCATGCAAGCATGATTCGCGATTTTTCTTCCATTTCGCATGGCTCTGAATTGTTACATTTTGTTAGTATACCCGGATTGTCGAAGAAATCTCCTGGATCATCGACATTCCGCCTAAAATCTGCATGGCATCCTCAAAATGGCGCTCTTTGACCTCGTCCGTAATAACGACGATCTCGGCGTATTTTCCATTGACACGTTTCTGAAGCATCTGTGCAATCGAAACCTTGTTGTTTCCAAAGACAGAAGCTACCGATGCCAGCGTTCCATACCGATTTTCAATCTGCATGCGTACAAAATATTTCGACTTAATTTCGCCGACACGCTTGATCGGGCATTCCCGGTAGCATGTGCAGCCGATTCTGCCGCAGCAGTTCCATAAAATATTGCGCACAACATCGAAAATATCGCCCACAACGGCACTCGCAGTCGGAAGCTCTCCGGCACCTCGTCCGTAAAACATCGTATCCTGTACGGCATCGCCTGTCAGGAATACGGCATTGTAGGAATCATTGACAGTCGCAAGCGGATGATTGCTGTCGATCAGCATCGGATGAACGCGGGCTTCGATTCCTTCCGGGGTATCTTTTGCCACGCCGAGCAGCTTGATCGTGCATCCCATCTCTTTTGCGTACTCGATATCGGTCGCCGTGATTTTGGTAATGCCTTCGGTGTAAACATCTTCAAATGTCACTCTGGAGTTGAACGCTGCCGAAGCCAGGATTGCTACCTTGCGGCCGGCATCAAGACCTTCCACATCTGCGGTCGGGTCTGCTTCTGCATAGCCCATGTCCTGCGCCAGACGGAGCGCATCACCAAACTCCATGCCTTCCTGCGACATTTTTGTGAGAATGAAATTTGTGGTACCGTTGAAAATACCCATCAGCTCTGTGATATGATTGGCGGCAAGGCACTGTTTCACCGGACGGATGATCGGAATTCCTCCCGCCACGGATGCCTCATAGAGAAAATCTTTTCCGTTTCTCTTTGCTGTTGCAAGGATTTTTTTGCCCTCGGATGCCACCAGATCTTTATTTGCCGTTACAACATTCTTTCCAGCATCCAGGCAGGCAAGAATGTAATTCATGGCCGGCTGTTTTCCACCCATAACCTCAACAACAATCTCGATTTCCGGGTCATTGGCAATCTCCTCGAAGCTGGTGGTAATGATGGAGGGATCGTCAACCTTTGCAGCTGCTTTTTCCACATTGCGCACAAGAATTTTTTTCAGCTCTACACGTGCTCCCAGCTTCGGAAGCATTTCCTCCTGCTGGCTTTTCAGCACTTTATACACACCGGTACCGACAGTACCAAGACCCAGCATTCCGATTTTAATTACTCTTTCCTCTGCCATACTCATCTCTCTCTCTTATTTCAGGGATACGATGCATTCAATTTCCACTTTTGCTGCTTTCGGAAGAGCGGCAACTGCTACACAGGAACGAGCCGGTTTGGACTCACCAAAGAAAGCACCGTATACTTCATTTACCTTGGCAAAATCGTTCATATCGGTCAGGAAAATGGTTGTTTTCATCACTTTCGTGCGGTCAGTTCCTGCTGCTGTCATGATTGCGTCCAGATTCTTTAAAGAGAGGGTTGCCTGCTCTTCTACGGTTTCCGGGATCACGCTGCCATGCTCTACATCAAAGCCAAGCTGTCCGGAAATAAATAAAAGGCCGTTGTCTGCGACTGCCTGTACATAAGGTCCGATTGCTGCCGGTGCTTTTTCTGTATTAATGATTTCTCTTGCCATAATCATATTCTCCTTTATGCTTTCTTTCGCGTCGTCTGATTTGCCGCGTTTTTTCCCTCTATCATGCGGTTTTTCCGACACTTTTGTCGTTCCCATCATATCACATGTGGGAGATGTCCGCAAGTGCGAAAAAGCCGCTCCCGGACACAAGAAAAGTTCAGAATCGTTCATTTCACATATCCAAATTCTATTAATTCATGTATGAACGCACTCCGTCTAGGATATCTTTTGTGATATGTCGACATAACAGCAATCACTTGTTTCTTTGATAACTGTTCTGTAAGTTCGTCTGATTTTCTTAAAAAGCCGGTAAATTCATTTGCCTTTTCCAATCAAATCATCAATCCTATTTCATTTTATCCGTCAATATCCATTTTCCTTTTCGATTAGACCCCTCACGGATAACTTTACCTTCATGCTGCATTTTTGTAAGCATACGCTTAATCGTTGCCGTAGAAACTGCAAGCGCTTTTGCTAATTCTTTCTGAGTCAGTTTCGGATTTTTATAAATCATTTCTGACAATTGAATTTCAAGGTCATCTTTGGGATCATGATTGGGGTCATTGGGATCTCGATCGAGGTCAACAGGCTCATGATTGAGATTATCGGGCTCACGATTGAGATCATTTGACCATGATTGAGGTCATGATCTCGATTTTTGACCTCAATGACCTCATTCTGGCCGCGATAAAGATTGATGCGGAAAGCTACTTCCATATCAATAAATTCCGGTTCACGCAATCCGTATTCCTGCATAGCCTGCATAAGTTTCGGAATACCACTTCCCCATGCTTCCACAAGGTTCATATAGGCAAAAGCATTGGCAAGCGAACGATTTCGGATTTTTGAAAATCTTCCTTCATCAACTCAATCGTTACGCCAGGAAGCAGTCCACCAGGAGATGTGATCTCCAAGCGATCATCATAAATTGCCACCTGAATATTAGAATTCTGAATGTAACTGCAATTCATAACTGCATTAACGATCAACTCACGGATACTATCCGGCGGCAGTTCATAAATATCCTGTCGATATACTCCTTCCAGCCGACATCCCATACGAATATTTCTAAGGACAAACTGCACCGCTTCCTCTACTTGCTTCCAAAGCGGTCCTTCATAATTACGTCGATCCAAAAGACAGCTCGCGTCGTTCCCTTAAACACAGCGCACTGTATCATGGAACGGAGTCCACCTTGTCCCGTTAAATAAATATACGCATTTGTCGGATAGATTTTTTCATTCTCATCTTTTTTCAAAATTCCCCAACTGAGCAAAACATTTTTCGTTACATCTTTAACTGCTGATCGCTGAAGATTGGATTTGCAGTTGGCAATAGCAACTTCCTTCATTTGTTCACAGAGACTTTTAATATCTTCATCGGTCACTTCTATATCTCTGCGGATTATTGAATCAAAAGAGCGGGCATCGCATTCATAATATAATTCTCTTGACATATCACGGTCAGCAGGGCGTGTTGTTCCAGAAACTCGAATATATACGCCATTCTCCAGCCCCTCTGCCTTAATATAATATGGTTTCCGACGTCCCGTCCTGATTTCTGCAACAATTACAGGTTTATCATTTATATTTTGCAAATAAACATCCGGGATAATTGTAGGTTCACAACTGTCAGAAATAGCATTCGTAATCGCATCAATCTCCCGAAAAACTTTATCATCCGGAATGCCAACAACTTCTCTTGTTTTATCGTCAATACCAAATATAATCCTCCCACCTTTTCCGTTAGCGAAAGCAACAACCGTTTTCATATATTTCATGCTCTTGTCTGGACGTTGTACTTTGAATTCAACGTTCTTGGATTCTCCAGCAAGGATTTCTTCTATTGTCATCCGATCACCTCCATGATTAAGTTTTGTCCATGATGACTCTATTATTTTGCTTTTTGCTTCCAATGTGGTTCCATTCATTTATGACTATTTTCCGTATGGTGCTTCAGATTCTGCCGCCATCAACACTGTTTCCTAATCGCTCAGATCGTATGTCACGGCTTTATGCTCTGGCTCATTAAAGGAAGACGAACCACCGATACCGAAATATTTTTCAAAAAACGTTTTCAGTTTTTCAATGACTCTCTGTTTTTTCTTGGCTCTTCCGCCACCACCAAAATGAGAAATTGGCGGCATGATTTTATCTATATCCGTTCCCGCTGTTTTGATCTCTCCGTCCCGAAACGCATTCTCTATGAACTTTCGTGTGTCTTTCGGCTTCAATTTTCTTCCGTAATAATTACATTAAGATCATAATCGCGCTGTTCCACAACAAATTCATGCCACTCATCCATAACATCGTCCACATCATTGATTCCTGCAATAAAGGTTTCAATAAGCTGTTTCTTGCTGCGCAGCTCCGGGCTGGCATCAATCGCTTTATTGATGGTTATCAGCACTTCCTTATCTTCACAGCGGGTATCATGATACTTCTTTACAAGCATCAGAATATAATCAATGTTGATTTCTACCTGCCGGATCAATTCAATTTCAAACACCACATCATCTGTAATATCCGTACTTTCCCGGCGTTTCCGTTTCCACTCGTCACGCAAATCCTGATAACGTCCAAGGTAGTCTTGCAAATTGCGCTCAGAAATCAGCTCATTCCCCTTAAATTCGTCAAAGGAAAGCAGAAGGTTTCTCATACGAAGAATAGCACCAAACAAAGCAATAAAATCCTTCTGGTTCTGCTCTCCGACAATCTGCGGTTCTGACAGCGGAAACTTATGATTCAATTCCTCCATCAGATCCACATACCCTGGCATTGGCTTACCATCTACGGATTCATATCCGTAATAGTAATCCTTAAAGCTCTGCAGCAAAACAAGGCCCCCGGCATTCTTATCCCCAAACAAGGAAATGGCACTATCTACTCGCTTCTGCAGATTTCTGAAACATACAATATTTCCAAAGGTCTTGATAGAATTCAGAATACGGTTTGTACGGGAAAACGCCTGTATCAGTCCGTGCATTTTCAGATTTTTATCTACCACAGCGTATTCATAGTCGTCGCATCAAAACCGTTAAGAAACATATTGACTACGATCAGAATGTCCAATTCCTTATTCTTCATGCGAAGCGACACATCTTTATAATAATTCTGGAATTTATCACTTGAGGTATCGTAGTTCGTATGGAACATTTTGTTATAATCCTTGATTACTTCTTCCAGAAACTCTCTGGACGGCTGGTCGACAGATATAAAACAAGCATATCACGAAAACGTGAATTTTTCAATCCGCGCAAAAAATCACTCCGCTTCAAAACACAGAAACGAAGTGATTTCTTTTTGCACAAACTGGCACTCTCTATAGCTAAATCAAGGGTTATATGTTGCATAAAAACAGCAAAACGCCACCAAACACCTCACCTTCAGCATTTCTGCCGAATTCACCGTGTTTGGTGACGTTTTAGCCCGTTTTATTGATTGATTTCGTACAAAATCAATTATTTATTGTAGTTTACGATAGCTCCGAAATCTGGTTTCAGGGATGCTCCGCCTACCAGACCGCCGTCGATGTTCTCCTGTGCGAACAGTTCCGGTGCGGTTTTTGCGTTTACAGAGCCGCCATACTGGATACGGATAGCTGCTGCTGTTGCATCATCATAGATTTCAGCGATGCACTCGCGGATGCCTTTGCAAACTTCCTCAGCCTGCTCTGTTGTAGCAGTTTTGCCGGTTCCGATTGCCCAGATTGGCTCGTAAGCGATAACGGCTGTTTTGGCCTGATCTGCTGTTACATTCAGGAATCCAACCTTTACCTGCTGACGAATGAAGTCCATCGTTACACCTGCTCTCTCTGCTCCAGAGTTTCTCCGCAGCACATGATCGGGGTGATGCCGTGCTCGAAAGCTTTCAGCATTTTTTTGTTTACGGTCTCGCTTGTCTCTGCGAAGTATTCTCTTCTCTCAGAGTGGCCAAGTACAACGTATTTCACGCCAGCGTCTGTCAGCATAGCCGGGGAGATTTCGCCTGTGAAAGCACCTTTCTCCTCAAAATACATATTTTCAGCACCAATCTGGATGTTGGAGCCTTTTGCAGCCTCTACAACCGGGATGATATCGATGGCCGGTACGCAGAAAACAACGTCAACGTCGTCATTTGCCACCAGTGGTTTTAATGTATTAACTAACTCTACTGCCTCGCTCGGAGTCATGTTCATTTTCCAGTTTCCGGCGATAATTTTCTTTCTTGCCATGATCGTTTGATCTCCTTAGTTTTGAATATAAATTCTTATTTGTCGTTTGCTGCTGCAACGCCCGGCAGTTCTTTTCCTTCCAGGAACTCCAGGGAAGCGCCGCCGCCAGTGGAAATATGAGTCATCTTATCGCCATATCCAAGCTGGTTTACAGCTGCTGCGGAATCTCCGCCGCCGATGATCGTAACTGCATCTGTTTCAGCCAGTGCTGCTGCAACTGCTTTGGTTCCTGCCGCGAATTTCGGCATCTCGAAGCATCCCATCGGTCCGTTCCATACAACGGTTTTAGCAGTTTTAACAGCATCAGCGAACAGTTTTGCAGTTTCCGGTCCGATATCCAGACCTTCCCAGCCATCCGGAATCTGTCCGGCCGGAACAACCTGTGTATTTGCGTCGTTTGAGAATGCATCTGCAACAACGTTGTCTACCGGAAGAAGCAGTTTCACGCCTTTTGCTGCTGCTTTTTCTTTCATTTTGTTTGCATAATCCAGATAATCCATCTCAAGCAGAGAATCACCAACGGTGCCGCCTGCTGCTTTTGCGAAGGTATAAGCCATACCACCGCCGATGATCAGGACATCAACTTTATCGATCAGGTTGTCGATAACAGAAATCTTGCTGGATACTTTGGATCCGCCAAGGATGGCAACAAACGGACGCTCCGGATTGTTGACAGCATTTCCAAGAAATGCGATCTCTTTCTCCATCAGGTAACCAACAACAGCAGTGTCAACATATTTGGTAACACCAACATTAGAGCAATGAGCACGATGTGCGGTTCCGAATGCATCGTTTACGAATACGTCACACAGGGAAGCCAGTTCTTTGCTGAACTCCTCACCGTTTTTGGTCTCTTCTGCACGGTAACGGGTGTTCTCCAGAAGGATTACATCTCCGTCTTTCATAGCCTCAACAGCTGCTTTTGCGTTCGGTCCTACAACCTCAGGATCTGCTGCAAATTTAACTTCCTGTCCGAGAAGCTCGGAAAGGCGAACTGCAACCGGTGCAAGAGAAAGCTCTGGTTTTGGTTCTCCTTTCGGTTTTCCAAGATGAGAGCAGAGAATTACTTTTCCGCCGTCAGCGATCAGTTTTTGATGGTTGGAAGAGCTGCTACCAGACGGTTCTCATCTGTGATTTTTCCATCGATCAGCGGAACGTTGAAGTCGCATCTTACAAGGACTCTTTTTCCTTTTACGTTGATATCATCTACGGTTTTTTTGTTTAACATGGGCGTTTCCCTCCATATATCCAACTGCATCTGCCGCGCCGTTTCTTTGTTTTTGCGGCATCGCGGTCCTTATTTAAAAATGCAGTTTATAATTTTTGCACACGGAAAAGGGCTGTTTTTGTGCCGTATTTTTCCGCCGCATTCGCAAAAAGGGCCCGGTCCTTAACAGACCGGACCCTTTGGGCTCTGAAATTTTGCCGTTCAGTTTGTTAAATTATGCTAACTCGCTGAAGTATTTGATGGTACGAACCATCTGGCTTGTGTAGGAGTTCTCGTTATCATACCAAGAAACAACCTGTACCTCTGTTGTTCCGTTGTCCAGCGGAAGAACCATGGTCTGAGTTGCATCGAACAGAGAACCATATCTCATACCAACGATGTCGCTGGATACGATTTCATCTGTGTTGTATCCGAAGGACTCGGTTGCAGATGCTTTCATTTTTGCGTTGATCTCGTCAACAGTTACAGTTCCTTCTACAACTGCTGTAAGGATTGTGGTAGAACCGGTTGGGGTTGGAACACGCTGTGCAGAACCGATCAGTTTGCCGTTCAGTTCCGGAATAACAAGGCCGATTGCTTTTGCAGCACCGGTGCTGTTTGGAACGATGTTAACTGCAGCTGCACGGGATCTTCTCAGATCGCCTTTTCTCTGCGGTCCGTCCAGAGTCATCTGATCTCCAGTGTAAGCATGGATAGTAACCATGATACCGGATTTGATCGGAGCCAGTTCGTTCAGAGCTTTTGCCATAGGTGCAAGGCAGTTTGTGGTGCAGGATGCAGCGGAGATGATGTTATCGTCTGCTGTCAGGGTCTCATGGTTTACATTGTAAACGATGGTCGGAAGGTCGTTACCAGCCGGAGCGGAGATAACTACTTTACGAGCGCCTGCATTGATGTGTGCCTGAGCTTTTGCTTTGGAGGTGTAGAATCCGGAGCACTCCAGAACTACGTCTACGCCAAGCTCTCCCCATGGGCAGTTGTTAGCATCCGGGAAAGCATAGATTTTGATGTTTTTGCCATCTACTGTGATGGAATCTTCATCGGATGTTACGGTATCAGCCAGAGCATATTTCCCTGAGAAGAGTCATATTTTAACAGATGAGCTAACACTGGATGTTAAGTCGTTGATTGCTACTACTTCATAACCTTCTGCTCCAAACATCTGTCTGAATGCAAGACGTCCGATACGGCCAAAACCATTGATTGCTACTTTTACTGCCATGATTTTCAATTCCTCCTAAAAAGTGAATTTTAATTTTGAGTCTCTGTACTTTGTTAAAGAAACATCAACCTTATCTGTATAATACCTAATTTCGTCGGAAAATTCAAGTTCTATTTTCAAGAAAATACGAAATTATTTCTAAAATTTGTGAAGAAGCCGGATGCCAATCCGTATTTCTGCAAAATTTCGAAAGATCCGTCTATTGCAGAAAGAGCCGGAATCCAGCCTTTCTGGGGCTTTTTCCGGCTTTTCCTGCGTGTTTTCTATTGGATCGGCAGATATTCCGGCTTTTTCTCTTTAAACCGCACGTAGTACCGGAATCCGGCTTCCTGCGCGATAGCTGCCGCGTCCGCGAAATGAAACGCTATATGTTCCGGTTTGTGGGCATCGGCACCGAAAGTGATCTTTTCGCCGCCCAGTTCCCGGTATCTTCTGATGACATCCGGCGTCGGATTCGGCACGCCAAGGCCTGCCTTGTAGCCGCCGGTGTTGATTTCCAGCGCGATATCGTACTGAATCAGCTCTTTTAAAATGGTATCGATCTCGTCCGCAAATGCGCGGTAGCTGTATCTTTCCCTTTCTCTGCAGTAGCGTACCACATAATCCAGATGACCAAGCGTCTGGAAATTGTGGAAGAACCGGATATTTTCTGCTGTAGCCCGAAATACGCCCGGTACAGCTCTTCTGCTGTCCAGTCCGGGAAAGCATCCTCATAATAGGGGTCTTTTCCGTCAATGACATGCATGGAGCCGATCACATAGTCGAACGGCCACGCATTTACATACTCTTCCATCCGTTCTTTTAAGTGGAGCTGCAGTCCCAGTTCCACGCCGAATCGGATATCGATTTTGTCGCGGTATTTTTCCTGCAGTTCCCGGATTTTTGCCGCATATGCCGGTGTATCGAGCTGGAACTCGCCGGTACTGTAATCCATATCGTAGTGATCCGTCAGGCAGATTGCCGGAAGTCCCAGCTCGACTGCCCGTTTTACCATCTCTTCTGTTGGTGCTTCGCTGTCACTTGAAAAGAAACTGTGCATATGACAGTCCGCTATTTTCATCTTTCGGCCTCCGTAATCGTTCCGCCTCCGCCGACACAGCCGTCCACGTAGAAGACAACAGCCTGTCCCGGTGTCGGAGCACGCACGCCGTCCGGGAAGGTACAGGTATCTCATCTTCCCCGGTCCGTTTGATCACGCACGGGGACCCTTTGTGCCCGTACCGGATTTTTGCGGTGCAGGAGAGCTCTTCTCCAAGTTCCAGCGGCGGAATTGCCATATAGTTTACTTTGTTTGCTTTTACTACTTTTGCGAAAACCTCTTCATTTTCGCCGACCACAACCTCGTTCGTCTCCGGACGGATTTCCAGTACGAACACGCGGTGTCCCATCGGAAGGCCGAGTCCGCGGCGCTGTCCTACGGTGTAATGGGTAATCCCCTCATGGGTACCGAGGATTTCACCCTTTGTATTCACGAAATTGCCTTTCGGTGCCACGATTCCTGTCTCGTTCTGGATAAAGGAAGCGTAATCCTGATCCGGCACGAAGCAGATTTCCTGGGAATCCTTCTTTTTTGCTACCGGAAGACCGATTTTTGCTGCAATCTCACGAATCTGATCTTTTGTGTAGTCTCCGACCGGCATCAGCGTATGCGAAAGCTGCTCCTGGGTCAGATTATACAGTGCATACGTCTGGTCTTTTGCCGCTGTTACCGAATTTGCAATCGCATACCGTCCATTGGCAAGCTGTTCGATTCTTGCATAATGTCCGGTCGCAATGTAGTCCGCTCCAATGGAAAGACTGCGCTGAAGCAACGCTTCCCATTTCACATAGCGGTTGCAGGCGATACACGGGTTCGGTGTTCTGCCGCAGAGATATTCGTTCGTGAAATAGTCCATGACGTTATCACGGAACTCTTTTTTGAAGTTCATGACATAATACGGAATGTCCAGCACCTGTGCCACGCGCCTTGCATCATCAACAGCAGAAAGGCCGCAACAGCCCCCGTTTTCCTCCTGGACTGTCTCGGCCTCATCCTGCCAGATCTGCATGGTCACCCCGATGACATCGTATCCTGCTTTTTTCAGGAGATACGCTGCCACCGAGGAATCTACGCCGCCGGACATTCCAACGACTACTTTCTTTTTTCCCATACTTAGTATTCTTCCTCTTCCTCGCCTCGCTGATATCAGACTTCGGTTTTGCAAGACCTTCGATCTTGATGTGGTGTTTCTCTGCGTAATCCCAGAGTGCAGCGTGAATTGCTTCTTCTGCAAGCAGAGAACAGTGAACTTTTGACCGGCGGAAGTCCGTCGAGTGCTTCCATAACGGCTTTGTTGGTTACTTCCAGAGCTTCCTGGATGGTTTTTCCTTTTACCAGCTCGGTTGCCATACTGCTGGTTGCAACTGCGGCGCCGCAGCCGAAGGTTTTGAATTTGCAGTCCTGAATGATGCCGTTATCGTCGATGTCAAGATACATTCTCATGATATCGCCGCATTTTGCATTTCCAACGGTACCTACACCGCTTGCGTTCTCAATTTCTCCTACATTTCTCGGATGCTGGAAATGATCCATTACTTTTTCACTGTACATTGTTATTCTTCCTCCTGAACTATTTCAAAGCAGTCCTCCTCCGGCACAGCTTTTACCTGAATTTTTCTGTACCGGCTTTCTGGATGGACTGTCTTATTTTTTTAAACTTATTTACCCTGCTGTTTTTTGATGTAATCCTCATACAGCGGGGACATGCTGCGCAGACGGTCTACGATCGCTTTAATCTGCTCTACAACGAAATCAACGTCCTCTTTTGTGATCTCCTCACTTAAAGTCAGACGTAAGGAACCGTGTGCTTTCTCGTGCGGCAGTCCGATGGCCAGCAGTACATGGGACGGATCCAGGGATCCGGAAGTACATGCAGAACCGCTGGATGCGCAGATACCTTTCATATCCAGCATGATCAGAAGGGACTCTCCCTCGATGAATTCAAAGCTGATGTTGCAGTTGTTCGGCAGACGTTTTACCGGATCGCCGTTCAGACGGCAGTTCGGAATCTCGGTTAATATGCGGTTGATCAGATAATCACGTACTTCGATTTCTTTTGCGGTACGCTCCGCCATAGTTCTTGCCGCACGCTCTGCCGCAACTCCATATCCTACGATGCCCGGTACATTTTCTGTCCCGGCACGGCGTTTTCTTTCCTGCGCACCGCCGTGTACGAAGGAGCGGATTTTCACACCCTTTCGGATGTAAAGGAAGCCGATTCCTTTCGGTCCGTTAATCTTATGACCGCTGGAACTGAGCATATCAATATTGCACTCATCCACATTGATCGGGATCTGGCCAAATGCCTGTACGGCATCTGTGTGGAATAAAATATTGTGTTCTTTTGCAATTCTTCCGATTTCCTTGATCGGCTGAATCGTTCCGATTTCGTTGTTTGCCGCCATAACGGAAATCAGAATGGTCTCAGGTGTGATGGCTGCTTCGAGTTCATCCAGATTGACAACGCCGTTCTCATCGACGCCGATATAGGTGATTTTCGCACCGCGCTCTTTTTCCAGATACTCACAGGTATGAAGAATCGCATGATGCTCGATTTTTGTGGTGATGATGTGGTTTCCTTTATTTTTATATGCTTCAAAGGTAGCTTTTAACGCCCAGTTATCGGACTCGCTGCCGCCGGCTGTGAAATAAATTTCCTCCGGTTTTGCGCCGAGCACGTTTGCGATCTGCTCTCTTCCTTTGGTGATGGCTTCTTTGCTTTTTCCTGCAATTGCATAAATACTGGATGGATTTCCGTAGTATTCGCTGAAATAAGGAAGCATAGCCTCGACAACTTCCGGGGCTGTTTTTGTTGTTGCCGCATTGTCCAGATAAATCATTGTTGTTCACTCCTTGTCATTTCTATCGCTGTTTCTGTTTTTCTCTAATTGCCGGCTCTGCTGAACCAGCTCTCCGAGCTGATGGAATCCACAGCGTTCGTAATTCCCTCATTGATCCTCTGCCACACAAAACGCGTGACGCAGAAATCGGCCGCATCGCAGCCGCCTAGGCCTTCATTGACCGAGCACGTGACTGCCTCGAGTCCGCCCTCCAGCACACGGAGAACATCTCCTACCGAAATGGAATCTGCCGGTTTTGCAAGTACATATCCACCGCCTGCTCCCCGCACACTCTCAATGAATCCGGCTTTTCGAAGCGGACGCACCAGCTGCTCCAGATAGCTCTCTGAGATATTCTGGCGTTCTGAAATGCTGGCAATGGACACTGCACCCTCTTCTTCGTGACTCGCCAGATCGATCATGGCACGCAGACCATATCTTCCTTTGGTCGATAATTTCATTCCTGGTTCTCCTTTTTCCTGTGCTGTCGTTTTCCAATTCCGACAGTTTTAATCGGATTTATTTCTCACTCAGAATAGCACCTATCACGGGGTTCTGTCAAGGAGTTTTTTCGCATATTTTAGACTATCTGCGCAATGCCGTGAAAGGAGTCTATCCCATGCTGAAAATCACAAGAAAGAACACGCTTCTTCTTGGCACACTGATCCTGACCGCGTCCGGGATCATCTGCAGAATTCTTGGATTTCTCTATAGAATATTCCTGTCGCGCCGGATCGGTGCGGAAGCCTTTGGTATCTACCAGCTCGCCACACCACTCTACGCACTGATGCTCTCCCTTGGCGCAGGCGGCATGCAGACGGTGCTCTCGCGCTTTGTCGCATCGTACCTTGCCAAAAAGGATTCCAGACGGGCAAAGATCTGTCTGGCGGCCGGATGCGGCATTGTAGTGATACTTTCCTTCTCCGCCTCCATCTTTCTCTTTTTCAGCGCGGATTTTATCGGAACACGGCTTCTTTTTGAGCCGCGGACGATTCTGCTCCTCCGGATTTTATCACTCGGCATTCTCCCCTCCGGGATCCACAACTGTCTCTCGGCATGGTATCTTGGCCAGAATCAGACGGCACTGCCTTCTTTTTGCCAGCTTTTGGAACAGTTCGTGCGCATGGGCGCTTCCTACCTTGCCTGGCTTTTCTGTCTTTCCACAAGCCTCCCCTCTGCCGCTGTCGCTGCATTCGGTACTGCCGCCGGCGAACTCTTTTCGTGTCTCTTTCTGATGGCCTGCCTGTCCGTCTCGCACAGCAGGTCCCCTCAGAAACACCGCCCGATTTCTGTTTTTTTCAAAGAAAAGACCCTCTGGTACGATACCTTCCGAGAGCTTGCCGTTTTGAATCTTCCGCTTACGCTGAACCGTATTCTTCTGAATGTCCTCCACAGCATTGAAAGTGCTCTGCTCCCCGGCTGTCTGGTCACTTTCGGTCTTTCCCGGAAAGCAGCGCTCTCGCAGTATGGCATTCTCACCGGTATGGCACTTCCGATGATCTTTTTTCCATCTGCCATCACCCACGCGGTGTCCGTCATGCTTCTGCCCGGCGTAGCAAAACAGCAGGCCGACGGTACGCCGGAGCAAATATCAGACACGATCCGTTATACAATTTCTTTCTGTGTGCTGCTTGGCACTTCCGCTGTTTTTGCCTTTTTCTTTTTCGGTCCGTGGCTTGGACGTTTCCTTTTTCAAAACGAAGAAGTCGGCGTTTTTCTGCGTATCCTTTCATTTTTAAGTCCTTTTCTCTATCTGGAAACGATACTTGGAAGCATTTTAAACGGCCTTGGAAAAACTTCTCTCGTTTTTTTCCAGAACCTTGCCGGAGATGTAATTCGTATTCTTGCAATTCTTTTTCTCGTCCCGGTTTTAGGCATCCGTGGCTATCTCTATGGTATTCTTGCAAGTGAACTTACCATTATGACAATGGCACTTTTGTTCCTGCATCGGGAATCTGCAAACGGATTTGCTGTTCATTGATACCTTTTTTCTATCTTTTTTAAGAGAAACAGAATTTTCGCCGAAAAAATATCGACAATCTTCGCGTTATGTATTATAATTTATAGATAGTTTGCGACGGGGCACACAAGAACGCTCCTCTGTCCGCAGCTAGAAAAGAAGTGCATCTAAGATAAAGGAGAACGAAAATGAGCCTTGAATTTGTAAGAAAACTTCCCACCCCAACAGAGATCCGGGAACAATATCCCTTAAGCGCCCGCGCAACCGAAATCAAAAAACAGCGTGACGCTGAAATCGCAAAAGTCTTTACCGGGGATTCCGATAAATTTCTTGTTATCGTAGGACCTTGCTCCGCAGACAACGAAGACGCTGTTCTGGAGTACAATCACCGTCTGGCAAAGGTTGCTGACAAAGTATCCGACAAACTGATCATCATCCCGCGTGTGTATACCAACAAACCGCGTACCACAGGTGAAGGCTACAAAGGTATCGTTCATCAGCCGGACCCGGAAGGAAAGCCGGACCTGCTGCACGGCCTGATTGCCATGCGTAAAATGCATATGCGTGTAGTAGAAGAGACTGATCTGACTTCTGCAGACGAAATGCTGTATCCGTCCAACTGGAGCTATCTGTCCGATATTCTCTCCTATGTTGCGGTCGGCGCACGTTCCGTAGAAAACCAGGAGCACCGTCTGACTGTTTCCGGCATCGACATTCCGGCCGGCATGAAAAACCCGACCAGCGGTGATCTTTCTGTTATGATCAACTCCGTCATTGCCGCACAGCTCCCACTCCTTTATTTACCGTACCTGGGAGGTAAAGACAAGCGGAAATCCGCTGGCGCACACCATTCTCCGCGGTGCGACCAACAAGCACGGCAACTCCGTGCCGAACTATCACTACGAGGACATTCAGCTTCTGCTGGAGAAATACAACGAAACACATCTCGTAAACCCGGCTACCATCATCGATGCCAACCATTCCAACTCCGGAAAGAAATACGAGCAGCAGATCCGTATCGTCAAAGACGTTCTGCACACAAGACGATGCAACAAGGATATCGAAAGTCTCGTAAAAGGTGTTATGATCGAAAGCTATCTGGAGCCTGGCAATCAGAAAATCGGATGCGGAACCCATGTTTACGGAAAATCCATTACCGACCGTGTCTTGGATGGGATCAGACCGAACGACTGATTTACGATATTGCTGAGGAGTGCTAAATTTTCTCAACACCCTAAAAACATCAAAAACCTTCGCTGCAGTTTTTCACCAGTCTGCGGCGGAGGTTTTTCTATCGTTTTACTTTTTTGTTCCACCTTTACTTTCTCGGATGTGCCTTCCGGTACACATCCCGGATCTTATTCACACCAAGGTGGAGATACATCTGCGTTGTCGAAATATCGGCGTGTCCCATCATCTCCTGGACACTCTTTAAGTCCGCACCGTTTTGCAGCAGATGGGTTGCAAACGAATGGCGCAGGGTATGCGGCGTAATATCCGCCGTAATGCCTGCGGATTTCGCATAGGATTTCAGAATTTTCCAGAATCCCTGACGACTCATCGGACCTCCGGAGCAGTTGACAAACAATACATCATCCTCCCGTCCATGCATCAGCTGCGCGCGCACTGCCCAGATACTGCTCCAACGCCTTTTTCGCCGGTCCGCCGAACGGAACGATCCGCTCCTTTTCATCGCGGCAGGTGATATAGCCCATCATAAGATTGACATCCTGTGTTTTCAAATGGATCAACTCACTGACACGGATACCGGTCGCATACAGCATTTCCAGCATTGCTTTGTCGCGGATACCCTTTGGCGTGTCGGTTTTTGGCTGGCGAAGCAGCAGATCGACCTCTGCGATGGAAAGGATCTCCGGCATTTTCCGTTCAACCCTCGGTGGCTGCAGTGCTTTCGACGGGTCAGATACCATTTTCCCCTCCTGACATGCATATTGGCAAAACATATGAATCGCCGCAATGCTGCGCGAGATCGTTGCCGGGGAAAAGTGTTCCCGCTCCAGATATAATAAATAAGAATTTAAAACCGTTGCATTCATCTGCTCCGGTTTTTCTATTCCGTGCTCCTTCAAAAAAACTGCCAGCTTTCGAAGATCGCGCTGATAGGAGACTTCTGTATTTTTTGACGCTTTCTTTTCCGTCTGTAGATAGTCCGTAAATGACTGTATCGTTTCCTGCATAGCTTTTTTCCTTTTTGCTTTTTTCTCCCTCTCACTGCCCGATAAAGGGTAACAATGCTTTTAATTATATACACGTTTTTTCAAAAATGCAATTCCCTTTTCCGACCGTTTTTACAGGATTTTCGCAAGAAACCACGGATTGACATAACTCTCAAGCAGAATACCCCACAGAAGCAGGATCAGTGCAAAGAAGTAGCGCACGCCAAAGCAAAAATATTCCTTTTTCTGTATGCCGCCGGCAAGGTGATTCGTCTCTGCCATCCGGCTGCACGCAGCAGCCATCAGAAATAACGCGGCAAGGTAGAGGAAAATCGTGACAGGAAAAGAGCCGAAAAAAGAA
>ENA-OQDD01000435-OQDD01000435.1-human-gut-metagenome-genome-assembly--contig:-NODE-435-length-17227-cov-1.940936_pt1 | contig 17227 bp, 20 predicted proteins | sample MGYA00242507_ERZ504598 | MGnify/ENA primary metagenome ERZ504598 (study PRJEB26092, sample SAMD00036318) | human gut metagenome | host: Homo sapiens | study: EMG produced TPA metagenomics assembly of... | reverse complement strand
CGCCGGCAGGCGGGCGAAGCCGGTGCGGATCCGCGAGCGGATGCGCGGAATCCTATAGCGCCGCACCAATGAAATCGAAAGCCTCCGGTAACGGGGGCTTTTCTTTTATGGCGGCATTCGACACCAGAAGCTCGACTGGAATCGTGCGCCGCCGTCCGCGGGAGACTATTTCTTATCGACTCGTGTAAGATTCCGAGTAGGTGTCGCGGCCCATCCGCGACCACTCCTTCTTTCAACGACTGATCAGGGTGATATTTCGTGGCAGAGCGTCCGACATACAAGCTCAGGTTTCTCGACCCCAAAAAGCGTTTTCCATCGATGCCAGAGCAGCCTGCGGGGCGCTCATATGGTGTTGTCTGGAAAGTCTTTGGCGAGGACCCCAAAGAGTCGTGCTATGTCGTCGAATTCGTCGGCAAAACTCACATATCGCTCTTGGGCTACGTGAGCGTGTCGGGCAAGGTTTATAAGGTTGACCGCCCTGTTCGGGAAGTACCGTTGCCCGAGGACCCTGACATGGAGCTGGTCCTTCACGAGTCCGATTCCAGTATTGGCGAGATTATGGTGAGGGAAGCTAACGGTGCAATGCGCGCGTGTGCGCGAACTGCCGGCTCTCCCGAAGGCCCCATGCGCGAGCAGTCCGACCACGAGACATGGAATTCGACCCGCGCCCTTCCTTACGGCGAGTTCATGGCCTCGATGTTCTTGCGCTACGTGATATTTGCCAACTCCGAAAGCGCTCTTGCGAACACGACGGGCGTCGACGGTCTCGATGTAGACATGCAAAACGTTGTCGACAAGATCAAACTCGTAAAGTTGCCCGAGCCGGTCGAGGTGTTTTTGGGCTTTGACACGGCACCGCTCCCCGATGCTATCGAGACGCTGCTTTACCGTGTTGACCATGCCGAGAATCCGAGCGGTATCGAGCGCTATGCCGCCGCTCTTATGAGCGAGATCGACTTGCCCCGCCTGCGCACCATTGTTGCCAAGTCCGAAATGAGCCTAGCGCGCATCGACCGCTCAAAGCTGTTCTATCTCAATTTTGATCGTAGCCTGCTGGACCAGGACGAGATTGACATGCTGCTTGCCATCGAGTGCCGTCTCAACCGCCTCTCCGGCATCCTTGAGCGCATCGGGGCTGGATTGTCCCCGCGGCATCCTCGCCGAGCCTTGAGGGCTGCGCGCTCTTTGATGCGTGGCATATCGCCAAGACAACCAACGATGTTCCCCGACTGCTCGATACGACCTCGAGCGACAACCCGTGGGGCAAACCCGGAACGGTAGCTTGCCAGCCGGGCGGTGAGTGGGATGTGCGTACCCGCTTCGCGCGTATCGTCGAGGCGCTTAACGTGGTCACACGGCTCGACTATACCTATCGGGCAAACGTTGCCGAGGGGATTATGCTCGTTCGGTTTGGGCACTCTGTCGTGGATGCCATGCCACAGCGTGAATACGACGCTCAGGAGGATGTCTGGCGCGAGTTGGACGAGAACGCGCGTGTGATTTGGGCCGCGGAGCACGACGCGCGCGTGGCGCTTACGCTGGCAGCGGCTTGCTTTGCCGCAGGTGCCTGCATTGCGCGCTGCTATGTTCAGATTGCGGCTCCCGACGCGAGCAGGGCGAGCGCGTCATTGCAACATATTCCTTTGGGCGTGCGGCCTATCTGGCCAATTGCGTGCCTGTCGCCAAGGATCTTGAGAGCATGGATATGGACGATATGCCGTGCAAGCGCATGCTTGAGGCATATGAGTCGGATGCGCCGGATGCGATTGAGCCTGCGGAGGTTCACGTTCGCCCGCGTGACGACCACCGTTCGCTGCCGCCGGCGTTGCGCGACCTGCTGCTTGCCGATACGGCTGATGAGCTCGAGGTCATGGAGATGGACGATGACCCGTATGTGGCGCGCGTCGTTGAGTTGCGCGAGCAGGCAAAAGTTGACCGTGCAAGCGCGTTTGAGGGCTTCTCCCGTCTTGTTGAGGAGCTGGAGGCCAAGTGTGCCGTTGCCGAGCTTTTGGCAACGGGTCCGGTCCAGACGCAGTTTTGCGACAACCAGCTGGTACGCATGGTGCTGCCGGTAATGGAGGAAGACCGCTCCGTTCGTATTTTGCGTGCTCCCGATGCGCTGTACTTTGCCCAGCACGAGATCTGCAGTTATTACGCCGAGCAGGAGGATTTTGAACGGGCATTGCCGAGGTGCGTCGTCTTTACGATCTGGCTCGCTCGTCCATGCAGTCGCACTTTGCGCTCATCAACGTGCTGGCGCGCCTGGAGCGCTTTGACGAGATTATCGAGGTGGCGCGCCACGGCCTGCGCATTGCCAGTGACCGTTCCGCAATCGGTTATCTGTTCTATCGTCTGGCGTTTGCCTATTGGAACTGCGACCAGCTCGAGCTCGCGTTGGCGTGCTACCGCCTCGTGCCGCGCGGCGAGGAGTCGGGTGGTAGCGCGCTGGAAGAAATGCAGGGCCTTATGAACGAGATGGGCGTCAATGAGCCGCCGACGTTCGAGGATGCGGTTGAGACCATCCGTAAGGCCGGGCTCGAGCTGCTCCCGTGTCCGCCGTGACCAACCAGCTGGCGGATGCCGCCGTGCAGCTGGTCGATAACGGCTTCTTTTTCCTGGCGCGCGTCTGCATCTTCCAAATGTGGCGCACCATGGGCAACGATGAGCTTGGCTCCCTCAGTCGCTCGCTGGGGTAGGGGCGATATAGAGGGGCCGCACTGCGCTATTTGTATCGGCGCGGGCGGGAGGACCCGGCAGGATCGGTAAGGCATAAAGCCGCCGAGCCTGCTAAAACTGTTAAACTCTGCTAAAGTTGCTAAACTTTGTTAAAGTTGTTAAAACTAGCAGAGGAGGGCAGAATGACGAAAGCTGTTAACCCTTTAAGCCAACGGCGGGCATGAATCCGCCTGAGCTTATCGGACGGGACACTGTTTTGGATGACTTTGCCGAGGCTCTTGAGAATGGTCCTGGTGCCCCCGATCGACTCATGCGCATCTCGGGCGTCCGAGGCACAGGTAAAACGGTGCTCCTTAATGCATTGGGTGACCTTGCACGCAAAAAAGGATTCGAGGTCGTTGACGTTGCCTCCAATGCTGGTTTTTGCAATAGAATCCTCGAGGCTCTGCAGCGAAACGTTCGTCTTGAATCAATCTCGATTTCCCCATCGATTTTAGGGGTCAGCCTTGGCTCCATGGAGATGTCGAAGTCGGCCTCTCATCTGGGCGAGGCGATGTACGATGCTGCGAAGCGCGGTGGTCTGCTCATTACGCTCGACGAGATCCAGGATGCCTCAACTGAGGAAATGCGCGAGCTAGGCAATGAGATGCAGCTCTTGATTCGCCAAGGAGCGAATGTCGCTTTCGCTTTCGCCGGGCTGCCGACATCGGTAGATGGCGTGGTGGTGGATGATACGTTGACGTTCCTTCAGCGAGCCAAACATGTTGAACTTACTCGGCTTTCCGATTTTGAAGTTGGCGGATCGTTTGAGGATACGATGAGACGAGCGGGCAAGGAGCTCGACAAAGGTGCCGCTGAGCTATTAACAAAAGCTTCGGCAGGCTATCCCTTTATGGTCCAGCTGGTCGGATATTACGCTTGGCAGGTTGCTGCGCGCAGTGGGGCGGAGAGTGTGAGCGAAGAGGCGGCTCGTAAGGGTATCCAGGCGGCTCTTGATAGCTTTAATGCTATGGTGATTGCCCCAGCGCTGCGCAGGTGTCGGAACGGCAGTTTCAGTATCTCGCGGCGATGGCTCAATGCGAGGGCGTCGATATCGCCAACGGCGATATCGCCAAGAAGATGGGTTTGTCGGCGAACAAAGTTGGGTCATATCGCAAGCGTCTGATCGATGCGGGGTTGATTGAGCCCGCGGGCTATGGCTGTGTTTCGTTTGCAATTCCGTACATGCGCGATTATCTGTTGGAGACCGTTCGAGAGGACTAATAAAGAATGGGCTGTCCGCGCTGTCGCTGGGGCCGTCCTTGTATCTTTGTCTCAATCTGTAACATCTGGAGGGGATTACGGCCTGCAGATGTTACAGATTGAGATGATTGACTGAGACGTTTACTGGTAAAAGAGAGGTAAAAGAGGAAACGCCTCAAAATTCCCCTTGCCCAACTTCGGCTGTTTGGTTACTATAGAACGGCTGTTACGGAGAGCTGACCGAGAGGCCGAAGGTGCTCGCCTGCTAAGCGAGTATGCCCCAAAAGGGCATCTGGGGTTCGAATCCCCAGCTCTCCGCCAGTATGACTTTGAAGAAGGGTCCCATTTGGGGCCCTTTTTTATTATCAAGAATGGCGGCTGGGGATTAGAGTCCGAAAGGGCGTGAACATTAGGCAAACACGGGGCGCTTGAAAACGGGGAGACCCAGGCGTGCTCGTGCACCCCGGTGTGGGGTTCCGAGGGGATGGAGTAGAAATATGGTAAAGGTCGGGCTGCGTAAGCCGAATCTAAAGACATCACTCAAGGCAAGAACGACCGGCAGAGCGAAGCGCGCGGTAAGGCGGGCGATAATCCCCGGCTATGGTAAGAAGGGCATGGGGTGGATCAAAAATCCGAAGAAGGCTGCTTACAATGCCGTATACAGCAGAACGACCGTCGGAGTTGGGGATGTCGCTCGCGCCGTTGCTAAATCAGGCGCTCGGAGCTCGGCGTCAAGGACGTCCTCAATTACTGTTTCATCGCATGAAATTACACCTTTGGCGAAGCCTGAACAGAAATCTCTCACTCGAGAGATTACGTCGGTTGACAGGGCAAACAAGGCGCTTTTGCTATGCTTCCTTCTTGGGTGGTCGGGCGCTCATAGGGCGTATGCACGGATGTGGGGTAGCTTCTTTCTATATCTCTTTACCTTTGGCCTTTTTGGATTTGGTTGGCTGTTTGATATTGTGACACTACTGATGAGACGCTCCGAGCTAAGGCGTCTCGGCGACAGTGATCCGACTCAACAGCAAGCGCCATGTTCCGTTGATTCTACATTCGATCGAATGTCGCCGACTCCGGAAATTGGGAACAGCGTGGAGATGGGGAGGCTGCGGCTCGGCTAGAGCTTCAACGTAAAAACCGTGCCTATATGGAAGAAAACGGCATCGACGTGGAGATGTTTACCGAGGAAAAGGTCGCGGCGGACGCCTTGCGAACCATTGAGTCGGTATGCCCGTGCATGCTTAGGTTTGACCGAGGCATGAGCGAAGAGGAGCCAAGCATCAGCTTTTGCTCTCCAACAAAGACGGGGAAAATGCCCAAGAATGTCGTCGAGGCCCGCATTTACCATCAGGATGTGAAGCTATTGATGGATTCCCACGGCTTCGAATTGCCGGAGTATGGTGACAGCATCAATGTCATGATTAGTTATCTAGCTGATGGGCGCATAAATAAAGTCGATATCCATGGGTTCCATAATGGCCGCTCCGTTAGTGTCTCCATTCGCAGGCGGAGCGACGATCTTGTTATGACGAGTGCGGGCACCATCGGAGAAACGGGTGCCTGGCAATCGCTGTGTCCTGGGGCAGACCCCTCAGCTGGGGATCTTTTCAGGGCCTTGACCAAGGAGGTCGAAAGGATCTACTAGCATGCCCGGTGGACCCGTTTTCAAGGTCCGAAAAGACACAGCGAAGGTAAACGGCTAGCAATGTCGCTTTGGTGATTCTGACGCATCCCGTTTAAGAGGTATTCAAAAAGAGGCGCCCCGTTGGACGCCTCTCCAATCTCAAATGTAATGTTCCCCCAGCCCTACACCTCGGGCGCCTTGGCGATGGTCTCGCTTTCTGCCGTAAGTGGGCGGTTGTCGATGCGGCGGCCCAAGCGGTCGAGTTTTACAAGGAGCCACTCAATGGGATTCGGCCCCGAGTCTTCCTCGTCGGCAACCAAATCCATGACGGCGATCTTGGTGCCGTCTTGCTTGAGCGTCACGCTGCCCACCTTGTCGCCCACATGCACCGTGCCCGAAAGGTCATCGTAGGTAACCTTCTCGGTCACCTCTCCAGCAAGCGAAAAGACGGTTGCCTGAGCTGCGGGGTCGGCGAGCGTGGCATCGATCGTCTTGTCCGTCCAATCGGTCTGGCTAATGCGCGCGATGAGCGGATTGCCGTTGGTGGTCTTTTCCTGCGTGTTGGCGATCGCAACCGTCACCTTGTGGCCGTAGTACCAGTTGGCAAGGGCGGCCGTGTCGGCAAAGCGCTGGTCGGTGGTGCTGGAGTTCAAAACGACGGTGTAGATCTCGTCGCCATCGCGGTTGTAGGCACTCGTAAAGCAATAGCCTGCATCGTCGGTGGTGCCGGTCTTGCCACCGATGTTGCCATCTTGGCCCAGCAAATAGTTATGCGTGTCCATGGAGTGCGAATGGTCGGTGCCGTCGGCGCCCGTGACCTCGATCCAAGAATCCTCGCTCGCTACGACCTCGCGGATCGTGTCGTTTTTCATGGCCTTCTGCATCATTAGCGCTACGTCATGTGCGGTTGAGTGCATATCGCCAGCCCACTCATCAAAGTCCAGACCATGCGGGTTTTCAAAAAGCGTACCGGTGCAGCCGAGCTTCTTAGCGCGCTCGTTCATGGCCTTCACAAATGTGGCCTCGGCGTCTTTGGTCTTAGGGTCGATCTTCTTGCCCACATATTCGGCGAGCACGATGGCGGCGTCGTTGCCCGAGGGAATCATCAGGCCGCGCAGTGCCTGCTCCACGGTAAGCTCGTCGCCTTCGAGCAAGCCGGCGGTCGAATTACCCACGGTGGCTGCGGCGTTGCTTACCGTGACCTTCTCGTCCATCTTGCAATTCTCGACGGTTAGGATCGCGGTCATGACTTGGTGATCGAGGCGATCTTGACCTGCTCATCGGCGCCACGGCATAGTAGACGGTGCCGTCTTTGCCCATGACGAGGGCATTGGTCGCATCGATATCGGGCAGGTTTTCGGCCGTGATGCCGCGCGCATCGGCGGTTTTGCCGCAAACATTGTCGGTCGTGAGCACTTGGGCGCCGGCGACGGTGGGCACGCCAGCGGCAAGGGCGATAGCGCAGACAAAGCCGGCGGCAAGCTGGGCTGAGCGCTTTGCAAAAGAGGTGAGGGACTTCACGGATTTCGCTTTCGACGGGATGGTCTCTTCTGGAACTAGAGTATATCGTTTGCCGCGTCGGCGATCATCGCGTGCGTGCGTGGCCCACATCCGCGCCCGAACGGGCACAAGGGTGCTTAAGGCCGACTTAATCACCCACGCTTGTTGTGTGTGGCATGCGTCGCCTCGGGCATAATGGAGCGCGAGAGGAGCACGCATGAACGAGCGCATTTTGGTAGTTGATGACGAAAAGGCCATCGCCGACTTGGTTGGTATCTACCTTACAAAAGAGGGCTTTGATGTCCAGATTGCCTATAGCGGGGCCGATGCGGCCAAGGCAATCTTGGAGCAGGAGTTCGATCTGGCGCTGCTGGATGTCATGCTGCCCGATATCGATGGGTTTGAGCTGCTGCGTACGATCCGTTCCAGCCATACCTATCCCGTGATCATGCTGACGGCGCGCGATGCCCAGCAAGACAAGATCGAGGGTCTTTCGCTTGGCGCGGACGATTACGTGGTTAAGCCGTTCCGTCCGCTGGAGCTCATCGCGCGCGTGCACGCTCAACTTCGCCGCTACACCAGCTACGGTAGCCGCGCACAGGCGGCCGAGTCGCTGACCCTCCAGCTCGACGGCCTGGAGATCAACCGCGATGCTCGTTCCGTGACAGTGGACGGTTCACCGGTTCGCCTCACGCCCATCGAGTATTCCATCTTGCTGTATCTGGTCGAGCATCGCGGCAGCGTGGCGGCCGTGGAGGACCTGTTCCGCGCGGTGTGGAACGAGGACTTTATGCCCGGCTCCAACAATACGGTGATGGTGCACATTCGCCACCTGCGCGAAAAGATCGGCGACGACGCACAAAAGCCGCGCTTTATCAAAAACGTCTGGGGCGTCGGCTACATAATCGAATAGCGCCTTTGATGGTGGGGAAGTGGATATGACAAAAGACGATAGGCAGGCATTCGAGGTGCCCGATCGACTCTTTGAATACGTGAGGTCGGTCGTCGACAACCGCGCGCTTGCAACGGTGCTGCTCTTTTTGCTGAGCCTGCTGCTGATTGGCATCGATAACATCGCCGGAATCTTGGCGGTGCTGCTTATCGGCTTTTTGCTGATCGATCGATTCGAAATCGTTCGCCGCTGCGTGGTGATTGGCGGCGCCGCGTGGGCCATGACGTTGGCGATTGGCGCCATGGCGCTCGGCGGCATTGAAGGGCCGGTGCTGTTCGATGCCGGCTTTGTATTCAACATGCTTGGCTTTGTGCTGGCGCTTGCCGTGTGCGTGCTGTTCTTGTGCGGCCGCGCCCTGTACTACCAGGGCTACGAGCAGGGCGAGCAGCATGCCGATTGTGTGCTGGCCGCTCGTATTCAAGATCGCCTGATCGATCACCCCGACACCTGGGACAACATCGACGGCGACTTCTTGGAGCCGAGGGCGCCCTTAACCGCGTGCGTGACCGTGAGCGCAAGGTGCAGCAAGCTCTGCGTGACGAGTCGCATCGCAAGGACGATCTGGTCACGTACTTGGCACATGACGGACCTGCGCACCCCGCTTGCCAGCGTGGTGGGCTATCTTTCGCTGCTGCAAGAGGCTCCCGAGCTGCCGGTTGAGCAACGTACGCACTTTACGGGCGTGGCGCTCGACAAGGCGCACCGGCTCGATGCACTCATCGAAGAGTTCTTCGATATCACGCGCTTTGACTTCCACGATATCGTGCTCACGCGCGGCTATGTTGATCTGGGGTTGCTGCTGGCTCAGGTGACTGACGAGTTCTATCCCATCCTCAACGAGCAGCATAAGGAAGTCCAAGTTGATATTCGCGAGGACCTGACGGTGCTCGTGGATGGCGACAAGATGGCCCGCGTGTTTAACAACATCATGAAAAACGCCGTCGCCTATAGCTATGAGGCTCGACTATCACGATCGAGGCCGGGCGCCAAGACGATGGCGGCGTGCGCGTGCGCTTTATCAATCAGGGCGATCCTATCCCTGCGGCTAAGCTCAAGGTGATCTTTGAGAAGTTCTATCGCTGGATGCGGCGCGTGCGACCAATCGCGGTGGTGCCGGTCTGGGCCTTGCTATTGCCAAGGAGATCATCGCGGCACACGGCGGTACCGTTGCATGTGAATCGACGCCCGAACACACGATATTCACCATCGAGCTGCCCGCCGCATAGCCAGCGTGCCCTTACAAACACTTGACAATGCGCTCACGTGCATATGAGCCGCGATTTCTACTATCGATACTGCTGAATTGATATCGATGTGGAGGTATGCGGTATGACGGCTGCTGCGGCTGTGGAGCCACGGAGCTTGAAGAACTCATGAAAGCGCAGGCCGAGGCGCGTACGAGCGCGAGGTTGGGGATGCGACTCGCCCCACGGCAGAGGATCTTGCCGCCTCGCCGACGCGCATCGACGTCGAGGGCCTCGACCTGTTCTATGGCGACCATCATGCGCTCAAGGACGTGAATATCAAGATCCGCGACAAGCAGATCACCTCGTTTATCGGGCCTTCGGGCTGCGGAAAGTCCACGTTGCTGCGCTGCTTTAACCGCATGAACGACGGCATCAAGGATTGCCGCATCGAGGGCAAGATTGCGCTCGATGGTCAAGATATCCTGGGCGATTACGACATCTGCCGTTTGCGCCAGCGCGTGGGCATGGTGTTTCAGCGCCCCAACCGTTTCCCATGAGCATCTACGACAACGTCGCCTACGGTCCTCGCGGCATGGGAGTGCGCGACCGCGTCGTGCTCGACGAGCTGGTCGAAGACTCCCTGCGACGCGCCGCCCTGTGGGACGAGGTCAAGGACAAGCTCAAAGAATCGGGTCTGGGTCTTTCGGGCGGCCAGCAGCAGCGTCTGTGCATCGCCCGTGCGCTGGCCGTGCAGCCCGACATTCTGCTGATGGACGAACCGACCTCGGCGCTCGACCCCGTATCGACGCTGGTGGTGGAGCAGCTGGCCTGCGAGCTCAAGGAGACCTGCACGCTCGTGGTCGTGACGCACAACATGCAGCAGGCCGCGCGTATTTCCGATTCGGTCGCGTTCTTTTTGCTGGGTGAGCTGGTGGAGCACGCGCCCACCGCGCAACTCTTCAAGAATCCGACTGATCCGCGCACGGCGGATTATTTGACGGGCCGTTTTGGCTGATACCATCTAGTACAGGCACCTTTAGGGTTAAGATGCGGTCATGCCGGCCGCAAAGGGGTTCAACATGATCTATTACGTCGAGGACGATGACAACATCAGGGATTTGACGGTCTATGCGCTGCGCAAGCAGGGAATCGAGGCCGAGGGCTTTTCGTGCGATGGCGAGTTTAAGGCCGCCGTGGCGCGACGGGTACCCGATGCTGTCCTGCTCGATATCATGCTGCCCGATACCGATGGCTTGGCGATTATGCGTCGACTGCGTGCCGATCGCCTGACGGCGACGGTGCCCATCATGATGCTTACCGCCAAGGATACCGAGCTCGACAAGGTGATGGCGCTCGATGCGGTGCCGACGATTACCTGACTAAGCCGTTTTCGCTCATGGAGCTCGCCAGCCGCTGCCGCGCACTGCTGCGTCGCGGCGGCATGGTCAAACAGGCAAGCGATGTGCTCAGCGTGGGCGACATTGTGCTCTCGCCCAGCCATCGTGAGGTGACTGTTGCCGGCGAGTCGCTTAAGCTCACCCTGCGCGAGTTCGACCTGCTCGAGTACCTCATGCGCAAGCCCGGCGTGGTCTTTACCCGCGAGTCATTGCTGCAGAGCGTGTGGGGCTGGGACTTCGACGGCGGTTCGCGCACCGTTGACGTGCACGTGCAGACGCTTCGCCAAAAACTGGGCGAGCATGCCAGCGCCATCGAGACCGTGCGCGGCGTGGGCTACCGCTTGGCCGAGCCTTCTGCCGGTGATGGTGCCGAAGGTGACGACACCGCGGCCACCGCATCGGAGGAGTAACCCGTGGTCTTCGCCCCCAGGGAAAACATACGCTGTCGCACCGCGTTTTTGTGACGATCTTTGTCTGCGCCATGGCGGTTATCGTGGCGTTTACGGTGCTGGGTGCGTTCTTTGTGCAAAACACCTTGGCGGATGCACGAGTGCCAATCTGGCGCAGGAAACCGAGCTCATTGCTGCCGCCCTCGACGAGCAGCAGGAGCCCATCCCGTTCTTGCGTAGCCTCGATCGAGAGGACTTGCGCATCACGCTGATTAACAAGGATGGATCGGTTGCCTACGACAACGAGGCGTCGCCTTCCACACTGCCCAACCATGGCGATCGCCCCGAGGTCATCGAGCCTTTGAGAGTGGTTCGGGTTCCGCGGAGCGCGCAAGCTCTACGCTCGACGAGATTATGCTGTATCGCGCCGTCGCCCTTGATAACGGCCAGGTTGTCCGCTTGGCGCAGGCCCAGCCTGGCGTTGCGGCGATTTTGCTGTCGATGGTGGCGCCGATGCTGCTTATCGCAGCAGCGGGTGCGGTACTCTCGTTTTTTATGGCGCGCCGCGAGTCCCGTGCCATCATCGCGCCTTTGCAAGAGGTGGATTTGGACCACCCACGCCGTAGCTATGAGCACGCCTATGCCGAGATGGTCCCCATGCTTGAGCGTATTGAGTCGCAGCGCCAGGAGCTCAAGCGCCAAATGGCGGTGCTGGCGGACAACGACCGTATGCGCCGCGAGTTCACGGCGAATATCACCCATGAGCTCAAGACGCCGCTTACGGCGATTTCGGGGCTATGCCGAGCTCATCGCAAACGGCATGGTCGAGGGCGAGGGCGACCTGCGCAACTTTGGCGGTCGCATCTATCGTGAGGCGGGCCGCTTGGCAGCGCTTGTCAACGATATCCTTACGCTGTCTAACTTGGACGAGGCCGAGCGTGCAGCTGAGGGCGAGGCGGTGCCCATTGGGTCCACGGAGCCTATTGAGCTCTCACGTGCCATCTACGCGGTCGAGCAGCGTCTTGAACAGGTCGCCCGTCAGGCGAATGTGACGATAAGTCATGAGACCAAGCCTGTGGTCATCGAGGGCGTGTCGCGCTTGCTTGACGAGCTCATCTATAATCTGGCAAGCAACGCCATCCGCTACAATCGACCCGGCGGTACGGTTACGCTGCAGTGCGGCACCAACGACGAAGGCCATCCGTTCCTTGCGGTCGCCGACACGGGAATCGGTATCGCGCCTGAAGAACAGGGCAAGGTATTTGAGCGGTTCTATCGCGTGGACAAGAGTAGGTCCAAGGCACGCGGCGGAACCGGTCTGGGGCTTGCCATTGTCAAGCATGCGGCCCTGTATCATCACGCCACGCTCGATCTGTCGAGCGAGTTGGGCGTGGGAACCACCATTACGGTGACGTTTCCCATACAGCAGGACGAGCCATTCGCATAGCGATATAACATAGATATTGATGCAGACGCCGCATTTGACTTTCGGGTGCGGCGTTGTTGTGCAATTTTACGATTGCTTCCGACATTTTTACAGGAGAGCCTGTTTCTTATGTATAGAGTTTGGTCTCGGTAAAAAGATGCGATAACATACGGACAGTTTTGTCAATCCGAACTGGGGAAATGAAAGGCAAGCTGCATGACCCTTCTCGAACTGTTCCAGCTGCTGAAGAAGCACCTTCAGCTGGTCATCACCCTTCCGGTGGTCTGCGCGATCGCCATGGGCATCGTGTCCTTCGTTGCGATGGACAACACCTATACCGCGACGACGAGCATGTACATTCTCGCCAAGACCGACGATAGCGGTCAGATGAGCTACAACGATCTCTCGGCGAGTCAGATGCTTTCCAACGATATCGCCACGCTGCTGGATAGCGATAGCGTTAAGAGCGGCGCAGCCAATGAACTGGGCCTCACCGATCTGGATGACTACAAGGTGTCTGTTTCCTCCGAGACCACCACGCGTGTCATTACGCTTTCGGTTACCGGCACCGATGCCAAGGAGACGGCTAAGGTCGCAAAGGCCATGGCCAGCTCGGTGAGTACGGTCGCTCAGAACGTCGGCGCTGCCAGAGCATCAACGTTATCGACGAGGCTAAGACCCCCGAAGCCCCCAGCGGTCCCAAGCGTATGCTGTACGTTGCTGTCGCGTTCCTCGCCGGTATCTTTATCGCAGTCGCCTATGTCGTTTTGGCAGACATGCTCAATACCCGCATCCGCGGTGCCGAAGAGGCAGAAGAGCTCCTGGGCATTCCCGTTGTTGGCCGAATTCCGGCTATGAAAGGTGGTAAATAGGCATGGCTAAGGCAAAGAACACCGATAAGCTCGTTGTACAGAATGCCGCCAAGACCCTTCTGGCCAACATCCGCTTTGCGAGCGTGGACGACCCCATTCGCTCCATTACTGTCACGTCCTCGATTCCCAACGAGGGCAAGTCTACGGTTTCCATCAACCTTGCCCAGGCTATCGCCACGAGCGGCAAGTCCGTGCTCCTGGTCGAGGCCGATATGCGCCGCAGGTCCCTTTCCGATATGCTCGGCGTTCGTTCGCGCGGCGGACTCTATGCGGTCCTTTCCGAGCAGATCTCCATTGACCAGGCAATTGTCGAGACGGGTCAGAAGAACTTCTACTTCCTCGATGCCGAGCCGCACATTCCCAATCCTGCTGACATCATCGTCTCTCACCGCTTTGCCAAGCTGGTAAAGGCACTGTCCGCCAAGTTTCAGTACGTCATCTTTGATGCTCCCCCGGTCGGCACCTTCATCGATGCTGCCGAGATCGCAAGTCTGACCGACGGCACGCTGTTCGTGGTGCGCGAGGACTTCACCAAGCGCGAGGAGGCACTCAACGCTATCGGCCAGCTTAAGAAGTCCGAAAAGGTCAAGCTCATCGGTACCGTTATGAACTACTGCGAGACCGAGACCAGCGAGTACTACTACTCCTACTACACCAAGGACGGTAAGAAGGTGAAGAAGGCTCCGACGATCAGGGGACTTCCAAAAAGGGCATCTTCACCAACCGAGCAAACGTTTAGTTGATTAAGGCTGACCTATGCGTGACATTCATTGCCATATCTTGCCGGGTGTAGACGACGGCGCCGCCGATCTCGATGAGAGCTTGGCGATGCTCGAGGCTGCCAAGCGGGCCGGTGTAACCAGAATCGTTTGCACTCCTCACTGCCGTGATCCCTATTTTGATTACGACAAGATGTGGGATGCCTTTGAGCTGCTGCGTGATAACGCTGACGGTTTTCCGCTCCAGATGGGCTTCGAGGTCAACCATCGAAAGCTCGTTGAGCTTGGTATCGATGCCGCGGAGCACTTGCATTTCGATGGGACCAACGAGTTTCTGCTCGAGCTTTCGACGCATGCCGATGCGTATGCGTTTAGAGAGTACGAGAACACGATTTACGATTTGCAGTGCCGTGGCTACCAGGTGATCATGCTCATCCTGAGCGCTATCGTGCGGTTCAAAAGGATGTAAGCGTGGCGGAGCGTCTGGTCGATATGGGCTGCAAGCTGCAGGCTTCGGCGGACTTTATTGCCGGCGGTCGCTTTGGTCGCGAGAAAAAGCCGGCACAGCGCCTGTTCGATCAGAACCTGTACAGCTTCATCGCGAGCGATGCCCATAACGTGGGTCATTACGACTGCCTGGCGAAGGCTCGCGCGAAGTTTAGCGTGCGCGGAGCTCATTTTCGCTAATATCTGTCCCTAACGTTCGCATTGAATGAAAGGGCAGCCATGGATATCCAACTTAAGACGGGATGCTTTGATGACGCGGCGTTGGTGCGCCGCGTCGTTTTTATGGACGAGCAGGGCTACGAGAATGAGTTCGACGCTATCGACGAGGATCAGAACTGCATTCATGTGACGCTCTATGTAGACGGCGAGCTTGCCGGTTGCTCGCGCGTGTTTCCCGAGGAGCTTGAGCGCGTGGCTGACGCAGAGGCCCCGGTGTTGCCGGCATGCGACATGGACGAAGGCGTTGCGGCGGGGGAGGCCTACATTATGGGGCGCGTCGCCGTGCTGCCGGCTATGCGTCGTCGCGGACTGGCGAGTGCGATCGTCGAGGCCAGTGCTTCGTGTGCACGCGATGCCGGCGCTAAGCTTATTAAGCTGCATGCGCAGGAATACGTGTTGCCGCTCTATGCAAAGGCGGGCTACCACGCAAATTGCCCCGGTAGATTACGAAGACGAGGGCCAGCCCCATGTCTGGATGGCCAAGCGCGTAGATGGCAGATAGGGACGTTCCTTTTCTGCCGGCAGCTGGGGACACTCCTTGGCAATTGACGCATTGGAGCGCTCGGACATACAGTTTTTCGATTCCGTATGTATATATGCGCGCTATTGGGTTATAAAATCTAAGTCTGAACATAGCAGGTCTGCGATGCGGCTCGGGCAACCGGGCCGTTTTTGCGGACGGGGGTAGCGCGAAAGGACTGCACATGCGTCAATTTAAGACCGAGAGCAAAAAACTGCTCGACCTCATGATCAACTCCATCTACACCAATAAGGAAATCTTCCTGCGCGAGCTTATCTCTAACGCGAGCGACGCCGTCGACAAGCTCAACTTTAAGAGCCTGCAGGATCCGAGCGTCAAGATCAACCAGGGCGACCTGGCCATTCGCGTCTCCTTTGATAAAGACGCCCGCACCATTACCATCTCGGATAACGGCATTGGCATGACCGCCGAGGAGCTCGAGCGCAATCTGGGCACCATCGCCCATTCCGGCTCCGAGGAGTTTAAGACCGAGAACGCCGAGCAGCAGGGTTCGGATGTCGATATCATCGGCCAGTTTGGCGTGGGCTTCTACTCTGCCTTTATGGTTGCCAGCCACGTAAAGGTTGTCAGCCGCGCCTATGGCGAGGACACCGCTCACGTGTGGGAGTCTGATGGTCTTGAGGGTTACACCATCGAAGACGGCGAGCGCGCCGAGCACGGCACCGATGTCATCCTGACGCTGCGCGAGAACGAGAAGCTCGACGCCGACGGCGAGGCCGAGACCTACGATCGCTTCCTGACCGAGTGGGGCCTCAAGAGCCTGATTCAGCAGTACAGCAACTATGTGCGCTACCCGATTCAGATGATGGTGAGCAAGAGCCGCCAGAAACCCAAGCCCGAGGACGCCGGCGACGACTACAAACCCGAGTACGAGGATTACACCGAGGTCGAGACCATCAACTCGATGATCCCCATCTGGAAGCGCAGCAAGTCCGAGGTCACCGACGAGGAGTACAACGAGTTCTACAAGACCGACTTCCACGACTTCACCGACCCGGCGCGCACGTTCAGCATCCACGCCGAGGGCGCGCTCAGCTACGACGCGCTGCTGTTCATCCCCGGCCGCGCGCCGTACGACCTGTACAGCAAGGACTTCAAGAAGGGCCTGGCGCTGTACAGCTCCAACGTCCTGATCATGGAGAAGTGCGAGGAGCTGCTGCCCGACCACTTCAACTTCGTGCGCGGCGTGGTGGACAGCCAGGACCTGCAGCTGAACATCAGCCGCGAGACGCTGCAGCACAACAGCCAGCTGCGCGCCATCGCGAAGAAGATCGAGAAGAAGATCACGTCCGAGCTGAAGAAGATGCGCGACAACGATCGCGAGGAGTACGAGAAGTTCTTCGAGAACTTCGGTCGCGGCCTGGAGTTCGGCATCTACAACAGCTACGGCATGCTGAAGGACCAGCTGGCCGACCTGCTGCTGTTCTACTCGGCCAAGCAGGAGAAGCTGGTCACGCTGGACGAGTACCTGGAGGCCGCGCCGGCCGACCAGAAGGCCATCTATTACGCCGCCGGCGAGAGCGTCGAGCGCCTGGCCAAGATGCCCATCGTGAAGACGGTGCTGGGGAAGGGCTACGACGTGCTGCTGTGCACGAAGGACGTGGACGAGTTCTGCTTCCAGTCGATGATGACGTACGGTGCGCCCGCGGCCGACGGCGAGGATGCGCCGGAGCCGTTCGAGCTGAAGAACGTGGCGTCGGGCGACCTCGACCTGGCCTCCGAAGAGGAGAAGAAGGAAGCCGAGGAGACGACGAAGGACAACGAGGCCCTGTTCGCCGCTATGAAGGACGCGCTGGGCGACTCGGTGATGAAGGTGGCGGTGTCGTCACGCCTGACCGATGCTCCCGCTTGCATCACCGCGGCCGGTCCGGTGTCGCTGGAGATGGAGCGCATCATGGCACAGATGCCCGACGGCGGCGAGGGCATTAAGTCCGAGCGCGTGCTGGAAGTGAACGCGAAGCACGCGGTGTTCG
>ENA-OQDD01000434-OQDD01000434.1-human-gut-metagenome-genome-assembly--contig:-NODE-434-length-17285-cov-2.227008_pt1 | contig 17285 bp, 18 predicted proteins | sample MGYA00242507_ERZ504598 | MGnify/ENA primary metagenome ERZ504598 (study PRJEB26092, sample SAMD00036318) | human gut metagenome | host: Homo sapiens | study: EMG produced TPA metagenomics assembly of... | reverse complement strand
AGGTTATGGTACACAAACAAAGAAAAGTTTAACAGGAGCAGTTAGTGACGTTAAATCCGATGCACTAACCCGTTCAGTTTCTACCACTACTGCCGGAGCTTTATCTGGGAAAATAGCAGGAATTTCCACACGCGCAGTGGATGCTCGACCAGGTAGAGGAATCAATCTTGAAATCCGTAATATGGGAAGTCCTCTATTTGTTATAGATGGTATTCCTTATGGAGGTATGAACAGTCGTGACTGGTTACAAGCATCAGATGTATCCGGCAATGATGTTTTTAATGCACTAAATATTGAAGACATTGAAAGTATTACCGTATTAAAAGATGCCTCTGCTGCCATCTACGGTCTGCGTGCAGCCAATGGTGTAGTTTTAGTTACAACCAAAAAAGGAAGGAAAAACGAAAAAGTCAGCATCAATGTTAATGGATATTATGGCTGGCAAAACTTAACTCGCTTTCCCAAATTAGCTAATGCCGGACAATATGTGAGAGGCTTGGCTGAAGCTGCACAGAACAGAGGTGAAGATCCTAATAATCTTTATACTCCAGAAGAATTAGCCAAATGGCAAGCTGGTACCGAGCCGGGATATAAAAGTTATGATTATTATGATATGGTAATGAGAAAGAATGTACCACAGTATCATATCAATGCTAATGTTACGGGTGGCTCAGATAAAACAAATTATTATCTTTCTGTTGCTCATACCAGTCAAGATGCCATGATGCGAGACTTTAAATATCAACGTACTAACTTCCAATTAAATCTTGATTCCAAAATTACAGATCATTCACTGTAGGTGCACAAATTAGTGGAAAATATGAAAAAAGTGAAGATGTAGGTCTACCTGGTGGAGACGGATATTATACGGCTATTTTAGCAATGTTTAAGATGCAACCTATCGAAAGTCCATACGCTAATGATAACCCGGAATATATTAATAATGTGCATGAAAATGGTTATAATCCGGCTGCATTTAGACGTGACATTGCCGGCTACAAAGACAATTTAACCCGTAATGCTAATATCAATGCTTATGCACAATATGATTTCAAATTTGGTTTAACAGCAAAGGCCACTTTCTCCTACAATTATACAAACAGTCGTTTTGACGGTTATCAATACGCATATCAAATCTATACATATGATAAAGCAAATGACACCTATAATGGGACACCAGCCACAGGACGATGGAGAAGTCAGATAGATCGTAGTGTACCGGCACGTTATATGCAACTACAATTGAACTATACAAAACAGTTTAAAAAACATAATATTTCAGCAGTCTTAGGCTATGAAGCTTCTGATTATGACTGGAGTAAGAAAACTTATGGAACGGAACCTTCCACTGACTATCTGCCATTATTACAATTTGATGAACTCAATAGTTTTGGTGATGAATGGAGTTATGAAGCACGTGCCGGTTGGATTGGGCGTATCAATTATAATTTCGCCCACAAATACTTAATCGAAATATTAGCCGCTATGACGGTTCATATCTATATGCACCAAGCAAGCGCTGGGGATTTTTCCCTGGAGTATCAGTAGGTTGGAGAATATCAGAAGAAAAATTCTTCGAAAAGTTAAGACCGGTCATAGATGATCTGAAAATACGCGCATCTATCGGTCAAACTGGTACAGAAAAAGATGTAAAGCTATTTGACTACTTAAGTGGTTATAACTGGAATCAAGGTAATGCTGTATTAGACGGTGAAGTTGTATCCGGACTTAATCAAAGAGGATTGCCTGTGACAAATTTATCTTGGACAAAAAATACAACATCAAATATTGGTTTTGACTTGACCATGTTTAACAGCCGGCTAAAAATTACAGCAGATGCATTCCGAAAAGATATTACTGGCGTGCCAGCAGCTCGTTATGATGTATTGCTGCCTAATGAAGTAGGTTACAAATTACCTAACGAGAACCTAAATAAACAAGCATATATCGGTGCAGAAGCAATGGCTACTTGGACTGATCATATCGGTGATTTGAATTATACCATTAGTGGCAATTTTACATTCTCACGCTATAAAAGTATTGAAACTTATAAGCCTCGTTTCAATAATTCCTGGGATGAATATCGTAATTCTGCAGAAGGACGTTGGGGAGGCATATATTGGGGATATCAAGTAATTGGGCAATTCCAATCGGAAGAAGAAATACTTAACTATCCGGTTAACTTAGACGGACAAAATAATCGGACACTACTCCCTGGTGATCTTATTTACAAAGACGTAAATGGTGATGGCATTATCAACGGTATGGATGAACGCCCTATAGGTTACCCCGAAGGTTGGGCTCCTATCATATCATTCGGCGGTAATATCGGTTTAGAATGGAAAGGTATTGACCTTAATATTGACCTTTCCGGAGGTGCTATGCAAGGATGGAGACAAAATTATGAACTCGCTAATGCATTCCACGGCAATGGCAATTCACCTGAATATTTATTAGAAGACCGTTGGCACCGTGCTGATTTATATGATCCCAATAGCGAATGGATTCCTGGACGTTATCCAGCTATTCGTAAAGGTGAGTTCAGCTATAATAACAAAAATAGCGATTTTTGGCTACATAATGTACACTACTTACGCATCAAGAATTTAGAAATCGGCTATAGTTTGCCTATTAAATGGACAAAAACTGTCCATGCACAAAAAATACGTATCTATGCCAATGTTTCGAATTTATGTTCATTCGATAATGTACATCAGTTCGGGATTGACCCTGAAATTACAGCCGCAGCAGCAGTAGTATATCCACAGCAAAGAACATTCCTTCTTGGATTTAATGTAACATTCTAAAACGATATTATTATGAAAAAAAATTATATAAAAATATTTTTGTTGGGAGCTGCCATTACGTCTTTATTATCAAGTTGTGGTGACGGATGGTTCGAAAGAGATCCCAAAAACATCCTTACCAATGAACAAGTATGGAACGACCCTGCCATGATAAAATCACAATTAGCCAACCTATATGATAGAATTCCCCAATTACATGGCAACTTTAACACAGGTGTATGTGTGAAACTGATGATGCAATGTATTGTGTACTTTAGACCAGAATTATCGTAACGAACTGCGTTATGGAAATGATTACGGACGTTGGTGGGACTATGAATTCATACGTGATATCAATATGTCCATTGAGAACATTACTAAATATGGAACAGAAATCTCCGAAGAAAGCAAAAATCAATTTATTGCCGAATTTCGCTTTATACGAGCTTATGTTTATTTCGAACTTGTAAGACGTATGGGAGGAGTACCGCTGATCACCCAAACATTAGAATACGATTTTAATGGTGATCCTTCTTATCTTCGTACCCCACGTGCGAAAGAACATGAAATTTACGATTTTATTTACAAGGAATGCGAAGAAATCAAAAATCAATTAGGCAACGCAAACAGCCAAACTCGCGCCAACTATTACACTGCATTAGCATTAGAAAGCCGTGCCATGTTATACGCTGGTTCCATAGCTAAATACAATGCTTTAAAAACTCCCAATATTGTAACTTCCGGTGGAGAGGTAGGTATTCCTTCAGACATGGCAAACGGTTATTACCAAAAATCATTATCTGCTTCAAAAGAAATTATAGAAGAAGGAGGGTATGAACTCTATAACAAAGAAGAAGACAAGGGAATCAATTTCTATAAAATGTTAATGGATAAAACCGGAAATAAAGAAGTTATTTGGGTAAAAGATTACCAAAATCCTTTAAAGGTACATAGTTTCGGATATGATAATGTTATTCATCATTTAAGAGAAGATAATGACAACTCTTCTTGTATTGGCCCATCATTAGGATTAGTAGAGGCCTTTGACTATTTAGACGGGACCTCAGGAACATTACACTATAAAAACGGCAACGATTATATCGTTTATAAAAATCCTAGTGATATTTTTGCCAATAAAGATGCTCGTTTATATGGTACTATTATTTATCCCGGTACCAAGTTCAGAGGTCAGGACGTTGATATTCAAGCCGGAGTAGCTGTATGGAATGATATTAATGGCTCTTACGATTTACTTACTGATCCCAGCTTGGGGAGTTTCTATACAGACAATAAAACTTTGTAGGTCAAGACGGTCCCCAAAACCAACACCCAACGTTAGCAACACCGGATTTTATATTCGCAAATTCATAAGTGAAGCTTCCGGTTATACACTTCGTAATTATGCCGAAACTGGTGGCCTTGGTTCCGTTTAGGAGAAATTTATCTCAACGCTACTGAAGCAGCTTTTGAATTAAATGATGAAACAAATGCATTGCATTATATCAATAAACTACGCGAACGTGCAGGTTTTCCCGCCAATAGTTTAAATAAACTTACAATAGAGAAAATTCAAAATGAACGACGCGTGGAATTAGCTTTTGAAGACCACCGCTATTTTGATATGAAACGTTGGAGAATAGCAGATGCTGTTTGGAACGGAAATGAGGATAATGATCAAGCCATTGTTTATGGACTATACCCATATCGTATTGCTAAAGCTAAACCTGGTACTCAAGATCAAGATAAATACATTTTTGTGAAAACAAGATCTGAACGTTTCAAAGTAGCTAGAACTTTCCAACAGTCCAACTATTATTCATTCATTGAGGATGCTGTTATCAATAATAATCCAACAATTGTCAAAAACCCATTCCAATAAAAACAAAAAATTATGAGAAAAATATATATTTTTATTATTATAATATGTTGTCTGCTTACAGCCAACAGTTGCAGTTATGACAATTTTGATGAACCTAAATCCATGTTAACAGGAAAAGCCATTTATAATGGTGAACCTGTATCCGTTAGAAGTGGAAGTTCCGAATTTGCCCTATTTCAAGACGGATATGCCTTACATGGTTCTATCCCTGTCTATATCGCACAAGACGGAAGTTACTCAGTGAACCTATTCAACGGAGATTATAACTTGTACGCGTTGGTAATGCACCTTGGGAAAGGCCATCCAATGATACGATTCGGATTACAGTTAAAGGGAATACCATACAAGATATCCCAGTAACACCTTACTTTTTTATTAAAGATGTTTCATTTACTAAGAGTAACAACAAAATTGTTGCAAAATTTACAGTTAACAAAGTTATTGCTAATGCTAATATGGAAGATGTAAGTCTTTATCTAGGAAAAGGCATCCTAACAGATAACAATCAAAAAGAAGCGACGTTGAGTTTAGGAAACAAGATTCCTCTAGAACAAGAGACCAGCGCTGAAATAGACATTCCAAACAATCTGATCAATAAAACATATATTTATGCTCGTATAGGAGTAAAGTCTGACAAATCCTCAGAATATTGCTATAGTCAATCCATTAAGGTAGAGTTGAAGTAAATAAAACTGATAGAATACAAAAACAAGGGGAAATATCGCAAGTTGGTATTTCCCCTTTAAATTAACAAACCTATGTTACACATTTATTTTCAATCAAAATTGATCATCTTAATTTTGCTCTTCACTTCTATATGCAATGTGCAATGCGCTCAACATCCTGCCATTCACTTTGAAATAGAAACAGACCAACCCTGTCAAACCATGGACTATTTCGGAGCATCAGACTGTTGGAGCATGCAATTTATCGGCTTATGGCCGCAAGAAAAACAAAACCAAGTAGCCGACTGGCTGTTCAGTACGGAAAACCATGAAAACGGACAACCTAAAGGAATCGGTCTGTCTTTATGGCGTTTCAATGTAGGAGCGGAAGTGCGGAACAAGGAGAAGCCAGCCAGATAGCCTCTCCCTGGATGCGTGCCGAATGTTTCCTTCAGGCAGATGGTAACTATAATTGGAATAAACAACAAGGGCAGCGCAACTTCCTGCGTCTGGCAAAAGAACGGGGTGTAAACAAATTTTTGGCATTTCTTAATTCACCTCCCGTATATTTCACACAAAACGGTCTTGCCACCAACACAGGCCGTGGAGGAACCTTAAACTTAAAGGAAGAGCATTATAAGAATTTTGCCCGTTTTCTTGCCAATGTCATAAAAGGGTGGAGAAACACGATGGAATCAAGTTCAATTACCTCTGTCCATTCAATGAACCCGATGGGCATTGGAACTGGATTGGCCCCAAACAAGAAGGTACACCGGCTACCAACCGCGAAATAGCCCGTGCCATACGCCTCATCAGTAAAGAGTTCGTAAATAACCAAATTGACACACAGATTCTAGTCAATGAGTCCTCTGACTATCGTTGTATGTTCGATACTCACATGACTAATTGGGAACGGGGGTATCAAATCCAGTCTTTCTTTAATCCGGACAGTACAGCCACCTATCTGGGTGATACTCCCAATGTTCCCCAGCTGATGGTAGGGCATAGTTATTGGACTAATACTCCTCTGAATAATTTACATGATATCCGTTGTCAATTAAAAGATACTTTAGACAAGTATAAGGTGGATTTCTGGCAGACAGAAACCTGTATCATGGGCAATGACGAAGAAATCGGCGGAGGCGGAGGATATGACTTCACCATGAAGACAGCATTATATGTAGCACGGATCATTCATCATGACATTGTATATGCAGGTGCTCGCAGTTGGCAATGGTGGCGATCTATCGGTGGAGATTATAAGGACGGATTAATCCGTGAGTATAGTGATCCGACTTTTCTGAATGGTGAGGTGAAAGACTCCAAATTAATGTGGCTTTGGGAAACTACAGTAGATTTATACGCCCGGGAGCTGTTCGGAAAGCAATTATAGCCAAAGACAACCAAGGGAAAATCATTCCTGAAGGCGATACGGATGTAACCGGACTAATGTGTTCAGCATACCAAAATACAGACGGAAAGGAGGTTTTCGTTATGATTAATTATGCAGCGGAAGATAAAGAGTTTACTTTCTATCAGCGTAACGGAATTATAAAAAACTGGACAATCTATCGTACTTCGGATAAAGATGGAGAGAATCTTCTACCGGTAGGAAGCATCAAAAACCATGAAAAAGTTGTGATCCCGGCACGTTCCATTATTACGTTGGTCACTCAATAATACTCCAATATATAAAGAAATAAGGTTGGCTCTTTGTGAAGAGTTCAGCCTTATTCTCTTCTTAAAATACATTTCGGTTCTCAATCCTTCCTTTTTATACTGCTTTCCCTCACCTGCAAACAAGTAGGAATAATGATTTGCCTGATTTTTTTATCTCCCTTAATCTTATCAATCAACATCTGACATGCGGCTTCCCCCATCTTATAAGTCTGATGCGAGACGGCCGAAAGGCGAGGCACTACATAATTGGCATGTTGCTCATCTGTATACCCAATAAGCGCTATATCCTGAGGAATACGAAGATTATGATTTCTAATCACTTCCATAGCGGCAAATGCCAATGTATCATTCATGGCAAGAATTGCATCGGGAGGCTCCGGAAGCGATAATAAAATTTCTGTAGCTATTTTCCCTTCTTCAAAATCAATTTTCCGACACACAACCAAATCTTTCTCAATAGGTATCTTATTTTCCCTTAACGCTTCAAGGTAACCATGTTTTCTCTTTCTTACTATATCCAGATGGTTTGCACCACCGATAAAAGCAATCCGTTTGCTTCCATGATCCAACAAGTGCTGTGTCGCCATCTGAGCAGAATATACTCCATCAGCCACTACCGTAGAAAAACGGTCAGGCATGCAAACACGATCAAATAGAACAAGCGGCATATTCATATCATCCAAACTCAACCAATGGGCATAATCTGTTGTTTCTTGAGATAAACAACCTATAATACCTTCCACATGCATATTGACCAAATTCTCAATATTTCTTTTCTCATGGTCGTATGACTCATGGGAAGTCGTGATGATAACAAAATAGCCGTTTGCTATAGCGGTATCTTCTATACCACTTAAAATAGACGCAAAGAAATGAGTAACAATATCAGGTACAATTACTCCAATGGTACGGGGAGTATTTTTCCGGAGACTCATAGCAAAAGGATTGGGGTGATAATTCATCTCTTTTGCCAATTTTTGAGCTTTAATACAAAGTTCCCGACTGATTTCGGGACTATTTTTCAAGGCACGGGATACTGTAGGTATGGATACACCTAATATCTGTGCCAAATCTTTCAATGAAGTACGTCTCGATTCTGCCATATCAATGCTGTAAACGGTGATTCACCTACAAAGAAAGCATATTCTCACCAATATACATACAAAGAGTGCATTTTTAGTGATAAGATTAGTGGTAAATACTGCGATATGCACCCACTATTCACCACCAACCACTTATCACTAATAAATCGTTCCGCGCATCCGGTCTTCGAATGCAGCTAAAGCAGCCTTGGCGCCTTCCCCCATTGCTATAACTATCTGTTTATAGGAAACATCCGTTACATCTCCGGCAGCATAGATACCTTTTACAGAGGTCCGGCCATTTTTATCAGTCAGAATTTCACCCATGCGGTTCGTTTCCAGCAATTCTTTAAACAAAGTGCTATTGGCAGTCAAACCTATTTGGACAAAAATACCATCCAAGGCAAAGATCTCTTCTTTTTCGGATGAACGGTCTTTCTTTATAAGCCCCACCACTTTATCACCGTTTCCTAACACCTCTACCGTTTGAGTATTAGTAATAATATCCACATTGGGCAGGCTTTTAGCTTTCTCCTGCAAAACAGTATCCGCTTTCAAAGTATCCATGAATTCGAATACAGTCACTTTGGAACAGACTCCCGCCAAATCAATAGCAGCCTCAACCCCGGAGTTTCCACCACCTATGACTGCTACTTCCTTATCTTTATAAAATGGTCCGTCACAATGAGGACAGAAAGCAACTCCATGACCGATGTATTTTTCTTCACCGGGAACATTCAATTTTCTCCAATTCGCCCCGGTAGCAATGATCAATACGGGAGCCTTATACGTTTCTCCACCTTTCACAGACAACACTTTCATGCCCTCTGCCACTTCCACTTTCTCTATCCGGCGATTTTCTAAAATATCAATATGATATTCCGCCAAATGTTTTTTCAGATCCTGGGCCAACTGTTTACCGGTAGTCTGAGGCACAGATATCAAGTTCTCAATCCCCATCGTTTCATTGACTTGTCCACCAATACGCTCGGCTATTATTGCTACTTTCAACCTTTACGAGCCGAGTAGATAGCAGCTGTCGCACCGGCAGGACCAGCACCGGCTACCAGTACATCATATTCTTTTGTCTCAACAGCTTCCAATTCCACCGAACCGTAACGGGCTTCCAGCTTCTCCAACAGATCCCCCATACTGCTACGCCCCACATGAATCTGTTCACCATCAGCAAATACAGTAGGAACGGCCTGTACTTTCATCCGTTCTACTTCTTCTTCATTTATAGATCCATCTACTGCCTCATGGCGTATCTGACCATTCAGAAGTACCATCATATTCAAAGCTTGAACACATCGGGACAATTGGTACAGGTGAGAGACAAATAGGTGGTCAAACTAATCGGCCCTGTAATGCCTTGATACGTCTGGTAATAAACTCGTCCGGAAATTCTTTCCTTTGCCGTCAGCATTCAGAACAGCCATCAACAAAGAAGTAAATTCATGACCACCAGGTACGGCACGAAATGTGATTCCCGTATCCTTTCCTTCTTTTAAAAGGATAAACTTCAGCCCTTCACTATCCTGCAACCGACAGGAAAGTTTATCCGAACAGGAAGCCACTTCTTCCAACGAGTCCACCAACTCGGCACGACTTTCGTGCTGAGGGTGGACAAAGATGTCAAAAGTATAGTGCGCTTCCAATTGGGCAAAAAGACCTTTTAACTGATCTTTTATCGCACTATCTAACATGAGTTCTATACTTTAAATTTTACCTACCAAATCAATACTCGGTTTCAAGGTCTCAGCACCTTTCTTCCATTTAGCAGGACAAACCTCACCATCATGAGTGGCTACAAACTGGGCAGCTTCTACCTTACGAAGAAGTTCATCAGCATTACGCCCGATGCTGTTGTCCTGAATTTCAGCTAATTTGATCTTGCCTTCGGGATTCACTACAAAAGTACCACGATAAGCCATACCGTCTTCTTCAATCATCACACCAAATGCACGCGACAAAGCACCTGTAGGATCTGCCAACATCGGATAAGTGATTTTGCGGATACTTTCAGACGCATCATGCCATGCTTTATGAACGAAATGTGAATCGGTGCTTACAGAATATACTTCCACTCCCATTTCTTTGAACTGATTATACTTTTCAGCAATATCTACAAGTTCGGTAGGGCATACAAACGTAAAGTCAGCAGGATAGAAGAAGAAAATAGCCCATTTACCTTCAATATCTTTATTAGTTACGGTTTTAAACTCTCCATTATGGAATGCCTGAACTTTAAATTCAGGAACTTGTGAATTAATAATTGGTTCCATACTCTTTTTATTTTTAAATTAAAACTAATTTTTAAATTGTAATTATTACATTTGCAAAGGTAACCGACTTCAGCACCTTCCACAATACCTAATTATTAGGATTATATAGAACAAGATTCATCATAAATAGGTATTGGACAAACGATTTTTAAGTGAATTTTGCATGTAATTAAAGGATGCTAAATGTTTTAACAACAATAGTTTCCGCCAGGGAACTTAATCGGTAAACACAGTACGTTAGAACTGCGCTATGGCGACAAAACCATCATTGCTCCGGCACTGATTGCTTTCCGGTGATATTCTTAAAAAAAATATAAAAGCCTCCTGACTTCTGTCTGTCCTTTAAAGGTTTTATGTACTTTTGTACCGCTTAAAACAAAAAACAATCAATAAAAATGGACGATTCAATACCACGAACGTGCAATAGTATTAACTGATCCGACAGGGCAATCACTACTCTGAATGCCTCTGAACGGATATAAACGAACGAAAGGAGGCAATAAGATGAGAAAATATCTTTATTGTGAGAATGGCTTTGTAGAAAAGCCACAATGGATGCCAAACTGCTGGGTGAATGTAGAATGCCCCGACCAAAGTGATTTTGAGTTTCTGACTAAAGAATTAAAAGTTCCCGAAGCTTTTTTAGAGGACATCGCCGATATGGATGAACGTCCGCGAACGGATACGGAAGACAACTGGCTACTGACCATTATCCGAATCCCCCTGCAACAACAGGGAAGCATCCCTTATATCACTATCCCCATCGGTATCATTACAAATAATGAAATCATTGTTACCGTGTGTTATCACTCCACTGAAATGATTCCTGATTTTATTGACCACACCCGACGTAAAGGAATCATTGTGCCTAATAAATTTGAATTGATTTTACGGTTAATTTACTCATCTGCCGTATGGTTCTTGAAATATCTGAAACAAATAAACAATGATGTAGCTGCCGCAGAAAAAGAATTGGAAAGGAGCATACGTAATGAGGACCTGCTCAGATTGATGAAACTACAAAAAACATTGGTTTATTTCAATACGTCCATTCGTGGAAATGAGGTGATGGTAGGTAAATTGCAAAGTATCTTCCAGGAAAAAGATTATCAAAACCGCGATTTGGTAGAAGATGTAGTTATTGAATTAAAACAAGCATATAACACGGTTAATATCTACAGTGATATCTTAACCGGAACCATGGACGCATTTGCTTCCATCATATCCAACAATGTGAACACCATCATGAAACGCATGACCAGTATTTCCATCATTCTGATGGTACCCACATTAATAGCTAGTTTCTATGGAATGAATGTAGATGTACATGTAGATGCATTACCACATGCTTTTAGTTTTATTATTTTGGCGTCCATCACATTATCTGCGTTGGCTTTTGTTATTTTCAGAAAGATAAAGTGGTTCTAAAAAATCCTGTAACAATATCATATGACCTGTCATTCACGACAACAGGTCATATGATAAAATTCTTTTCGCCCCCTAATCTTATAACAAAGATATTCAACTTACTCTTACTTTCTTTCTCCAAATACGTTTTATCCATAAATAGTATCCTGTCAATGGCAAGGTGGCTCCTATCAAAGCTGCTATAAACGTCAGTAAACGGGTAAGCATACCGCCCCAACTACCAACATGTACAGAATAGATCCATCCGCGAATCTTTCCAACCTTCTCAGCATCTTTATATAAAACTACCTCATTAATCTTACCTGTATGAGGATTGAATTTATAACGGTCGGAAGCACGTTGATTACCGAAGGTATTGAAAGAAACATTTGCTGCCCCATCTGATAAGGTTATCTGTTTGTAGCCGGGATTATTCAGGGCTAATTGTTCATAAACTTGTTGCCAACAAACATAGGACGAAGAATGAGAAACATTCTTTCCGGATTGGTCGCCGCCTTTCCCCCCACGCTGGGTCACCCCACCATGAGCACCTCCCTGCTGTACTTCCACGCCAAACACTTTATAGAAACCTGTCCGATACCATCCAAAAGACCATGTTAGCCCGGTAAGGGCCATAGCCAACAAAAAAAACAGCGCATACATACCACCTGCAACATGCAGGTCATACCAAAATCTTCTAAAGCCCCTGCCGACAGATATTCTTAAACTATTTTTCAAGGCTTTTCGTGTACGAGGCCACCAGATAACGATACCCGATATCAAAACCACGACAAACAACAGGGTGCTGACACCTACAATCATTTTTCCCCAGAAGACTCCGCCATCCGCTTTCATACTGTCCAACAGCCAGCGATGCAGCCTGAACATAGTCACAAAAAATGCAGGACGTTCATATTTACCTTTAATCTCACCAGTATATTGATCCACATACATGAAAGCACGACGAGGCTTGGACAAATTCACCTGCCAAGCACGTTCCGGGTCAGAGAAAACATTGATTCCTGTGACAGACACACTGTCGGGTAACATGAGTTCTACCTCTTCCAATAATCGATCAACAGGAAGTGAAACTGTCTCTACCTTTTTTACATAATAAAGTTCATGCCTGACCAGTTCCATCACTTCATTTTCAAAAACCAACATGGCTCCCGAGAAGCAAATCAAGGAAATGATTAACCCGAAAGGAACAGAAAGCCAAAGATGTATTTGGCGAAATATTTTCTTCATAAAATCTTCGATACGATTCATAAAAAGAGTCTGCATAAGCACATACTGCCCGCAGACTCCCATTATATTATTACAATACTCAGTTCTGAGGTTGCAGTTTACCGACGCCACTGATTTGTGTCGCTTCTATAGAAACACCCTTTGTCGCTACCGCACCAACCGGATCTATTTTATAAATAGACGGATATCCTTCTGTTGTAGTTACAGCCATATAGCATATCCATTCTCCACATACGGAGTATTGCCAAAGCCGGAGAATCAAATCGGCAGAAGGCAAACCAGTTACATAAGTCAGTTTTCCGGTTTCTCCTTTATATATCGCTAACTGATTAGCTGTGAAACCAGTTTCAGTCAAGGAACGATCATACATCAACAACAAGAAATAATCTCCCGTAATATGCCAACAACGAATGAAAGATTTACCTCCGGTCTGCGCTTCGATACTATAATAATAATCAGGATCAAACTCTTCCGTTCCAGCCTTTATACGTACTACTCCGGCATCCAAGGTAGTCTGTTGCCGTTTATCAGCATTGTTTTGGCATAACTAGGAGAAAATACATAAATATCACCATTATCTGCCGCCCAAATCGTTTGATAATACTGTGATTTAAAACGCCCGCAAGCATAACTGATCTTATCTGTTTCTATGATTTTTTTATTTGTCAGCGTTTCATCATCAAAAATAGCCACCCAGCATTTATTGGGATATTGCGTCCATTGCAATTCACCTTTTTTATAACTGCTGCTGTTGGAACCACCATCTTCTGTCTTTACCAAATCCTCATTGCCGGGAAGTATCCACTTTCCCCCGTCAGTAGCCGAACCATATTGACTTAACCCCATTGGAATAGCAGCGCTATACAGTTTATTATTTCGTTCCAATATGCCGGCCAATGTTACATATTCTCCATTTCCCAAGAAGTTTTCGGACATATAAGCCTTATTTTGAGTATCATTCGTTGTAAATGTTTCAGCAGATACGTCCAAATAAGAAAGCAAAAACATCTTTGGTAAATATCCATTCTCATCAGCATACGCTGTGGGTCCGTCACCGGTAGACGAGGTCATGATATATTTATCATAAATACCGTAAGTAGTAAATCTCTTTACGGCAAACTCCCCCGAACGAGCCTTTACTTCATTATTTGATCCATGATATAAGAACGGGTCGTACCTGCATTCCCTTGATTATAAGTCAGCGCATAAAGATATTGATTCTTGTAAAACACCCATTGAGTTGCACCATCATTCACAAGACCATTATTCACTGTAGAAACAGTACCTTTATCCAACGTTTCAGAAGTAAGCAGCACATTCGTTGTATTTCCAGACGCTGTGACCGACGATGCAATAACATACTCACCTTTAGCCTCGGTACCCGAACCGTAATCCGGCTCATTATCCGTACATGCACTCAACGCCATTCCTACTATGGCAATAGCAGCAAATCCGTTCAAAAAGAAATCTTTCTTCATTTTATTCTTCTATTTAATTTTAAATCCAATTAATTATAAACTCCTTTTTCCAATTCTTTAATTACCGAAACAAACACGCAGTTTACCATAAAAAGCCCTACCGGCCTTCTGAAGACTAAAATTATCATATAACTTCTCATCTGTGAAGTTACGACATTCCAATGATACGTTATATCGTCCTTTTTGCAAACTATAAGAAAAGGATATATTGTGCGAGAATTGATCAGGTACCACATAATCCCCCTTATTTGAGCCTATTCGGGAAGAATAATAAGTAAAGTTATGCAGATATTGATTATCATAAGACACGGTCAACATATTGCCTTTCCTTCCTAAATCCCGCCAATAAAAAGTAACATCCGAATCAGCAAACATATAGGGCAGATTCGGCATCCGTTCTTTATAAGCCAGATTTTCCGCACTGCTGGAAATAGATGTTTTCATATTATCGCGTACATCCATTTTGGTAAAATTACCTCCTATACTCACCCAATTACCAAAACCGTAACGAGCAGAAACAGTATATCCTTTCGTCAATACTTTACCGTAATTAATATATTTCGCAGCATATTTACCACCACTCAAATCCGCAATATTACGCTGAATATAATCTTTTGTATTCCGATAAATCACTCCACCTTCCATATATACGGAATGCCTGCCAAATGTTCTGTTATAGCTCAAATTAAAATTCAAATTATCACTACTCTCCGGTTTTATACTGATATCTCCCATTTCCAAATCCTCATCTCCAAACATTTCTTCAATAGTAGGCAGACGATATGCTTTTTCGTATGACAATTTCGCCTGCAAACCGGGTAGAATGAAATAAGTTCCCGCAGCTCCATATCCTATGGAATTCATGTTTCGGGTAGTACGGACATAATCATCTTGATTCGTAGTCGTAGCCATAGGACCTGCCACATACAAACTATAATATTTTCCAAATACTGAGAGATTCCAATTATCAGACGGCATCAACCGATAGGACAATCCGGAGATATTCTTATGGGTTTCTTTAGCTATGGCATCCTCCGATTCCATCTTAGCCAACAAAGAAGTGTTAGAACGGCGGAAAGTATTCAACACATGATTAAAGGTCAGCATATGTATTTTCGCCAGACGGTAATTAACGGTTAATGTTCCATTCCAATTGTTATTATCCGCCCGTGAATATTGATTGGATTGTTCACCGGGTGAGTTCATTAATTTTCTATCACCCAACCAATTGTACTTATAGGAAGCTGTATCTATATTTGTCGTTGCATTTTTATTATAATTGGCAGTCAATGCCACATCCAGACCTTTGATGAATAAGCCACGCTTACTATATTCCAATGACGGCATCAACGAATGTCCTTTACGATGCTTTTCCCCATAGACTATTTCCTGACGTACTCCGGTCTGTATCTCCTTATACATATGTGAATAAGTAAAGCCCAACATCAATCTGTCTGCCCATTTCTTATCCACAATACCCATCTTACCTATAACCGCCTCATTATGATAGGTATCATTAAAGCGCTTCACACGTACCCTTTTATCTTTATCAATTCTTCCGGTTTCAAAGTCCTCTACCGGTGCGTCCACCTGATAATCATTATCCGAATAGTTTTGAAAAGCATTTATTTCATAAGTAAAGCCGTTTTTGAAAGTTTGTCCGAAATTCACATACGATTTATGCGTATTGAACGACCCGTATGAATAGGAGCCATCCAAAAACCAATTACGTTTCTTCTTATTGGTTACAATATTGATAACACCACCTATAGCATCCGTGCCAAATCCTACAGGAACCACCCCTTTATACACTTCAATCCTATCTGCAAAATTCACAGGAATATTATTCAAGCCAAAAGAGCTCCCTACTCCCTCCTGAGGTACACCGTCAATAAATATCTTCACATGTTTGCCACTGAAACCATCCAACATCAATTGCATATCCGAACCTACCCCACCCGACTCACGGAGTTTCATTCCCGGAGCTTTAGCCAAAGCATCACTCAGATTCTTGGTAGAATTCTGGAATTCTTTTGTATCTACAGCTATCGCATTGAATGCGGAACGTTTCACACGGGAAACCCCGTTAGACACCACTACCACTTCACCCAACTCAGTCACTGACGGGTCAATCATTACATTCATCTTAATTCTTTCACCATGAACTAAAGTTACAGGCTTTTCTATAGTCTTATATCCTATAGCCGAAACAACCAGCGTGTATTTCCCTGCCGGTGCATGAAGATGATAGATACCTTCTTCATTCGTTGTACAGCCATAAGTTGTACCCTTCAAATATACGGTTGCAAAATCTACGACTTCCTGTTTTTCTTTGGATATCACTTTACCGGATACCATTGTCTTAGGTTGTGCAAAGATAGATATCGCTCCGATTATAAAAAAAAGAGAGCCTAAACTGATCCTTTGTAACTGTCTTTTTACCATGAATACCTATAATTCTAAATTCTTAATTTTTGAGAATGCAAAGGTCCGTAAAAAGAAAAGAGGAAACAATCACCTGATATAGGTAATCTTTTCCCCCATTTTACGGAATATATATACTATGCAATAACTTTTTATAGGTATTTATGCCACAAAATAGTCCTTTTAAATTTGGCATAATGCCATGAATCCACTATTTAACATTAGTAGGTACTACTAAATATGGAAATAGATGTAACAGTTTAAAACATCAGTTACTATAAGCCTTATTGGAATAAAAAACAGCATAAGAGTTCCCTCAAATGCTGCTCACTTTTAGTATGAATAAGTTTT
>ENA-OQDD01000433-OQDD01000433.1-human-gut-metagenome-genome-assembly--contig:-NODE-433-length-17305-cov-1.705845_pt1 | contig 17305 bp, 25 predicted proteins | sample MGYA00242507_ERZ504598 | MGnify/ENA primary metagenome ERZ504598 (study PRJEB26092, sample SAMD00036318) | human gut metagenome | host: Homo sapiens | study: EMG produced TPA metagenomics assembly of... | reverse complement strand
TTCTGGCAAAGGGCAATGATGCAAGGAACGTTGAGCAGATGAAGAAGTTTAACGAGATGCTGCGTGAGGAGCACCCGGGAGTGTACCAGGCGTGCAGCAGGAAGAGCGTCTGGATGCTTAGAAAAACTGATTTTAAAGCTTTTCCAATCGTAGCATGGTTTTATAGCAAGTTTAAGAAACAATTGATTTAAGGGTCTGGAAAAATCCAGACCTTTATCTGCATTATGATGAATAAAATGGTAAATTGCGATAAAAATATGTGACAAATCTCACTTGAGGCATATATAAGAAAGTGATAAAATATGGTGCTGTGAGAATAATATAAAATTAAGATAAAGAGGACAAAGATGAAGAAGAAAAGTATAAAACTCCTGGTAGTTTTGGCCTGTGTGCTTATGGCATTGGGAATGGCAGGCTGTGGAAAGAAAGCATACAAGACATTCCCTGAAAAGTACAAGCTTGCATCAGTTGATGTAGGTGGAATGACTGCTGACGAGGCAAAGAAAGCCATAAAGACTGCAGTAGGCAAGTATAAGATATCAGTGAAGCTTGACGATGCATCATTTGATATGACAGCTAAGGATTTGGGACTCAAGTACAATGACAAAGCAGATCTTCAGGAACTGATAAATGCGGCCAATAAGGATAAGAAACCGGAAAAGCAGGTGAAGCTTTTTAAAATGGATAAGTCTGATGAGCTGGAGACTGCTCTTGTAGACTCTTATATCACTGCAAAAACACAGTCACAGTCTGATGCTACGGCACAGAGTGATACGGATGCAGAGGCAAATGATGACGAACAAAAGAAGGCTGAGGCAGACACACAGACCTTTGATATAAGATCAATTGTGCCATATCGTGCTACAATAGCATACAATGCAGAGGCAGGACAGTTTGAGGGTGTTGACGGTGTATCGGGAGATGCACCTGTATATGACAATGCAGCTACAAATCTGACAAGCGCTGTAAAGGAGCTGAAGGATAAGGTAGAGCTTACATCTGCAACAGGATATGTTGACGGAGAAAAGGCTACGGACAGCGAGCAGGTAAAGAATGCATTAAAAGAAGCCAATGCATATCTTGATGTGACGGTGACATGTAATTTCACACCGGCAACAGGTGAAGCTGCTACAGAGGCTGTAGGAAAGGATCAGATAGCCCAGTGGCTTATAGTGGGCAATGACGGATTGTCAGTTTCACTTGATGGTGAGAATATGGCTACATACTGTACAGAGCTTGCAAAAAGCATGATGTGTCAAAGAAGAAAACAGGTCAGTTTAAGACTACAGGCGGAAGTATAATAAATGTGCCTGTAGCATCATCAGGACAGACTGTAGATGGAAACAAGCTGTATGAGGCGATTGCTGAGGCAATAAACAATAAAAAGTCTGCAACAGTGGAAGCAGTTTACAGTGAGGCAAAGGAAGAAGAAACAGGTGAATATGTCACATATGGTGGCAATTACTGTGAAGTGGATCTTACCAATCAGATGGTATATGTATACAAGAATGGAGAGCTTGTTGTATCAAGTCAGTGTGTTACAGGATGTATTTCAAAAGGTCATGGAACACCTACCGGAGTGTATTCTATCTTCTCAAGAGATAAGGACAGATACTTAAGGGGAGACGGATATAAGTCATGGGTTAATTTCTTTATACCATTCAATGGTGGAATTGGGTTCCATGATGCTTCGTGGAGAAGTAGCTTCGGTGGAAATATCTACCTATACAGCGGCAGCCATGGCTGCATAAATATGCCTTATTCAGCTGCAAAGAAGCTATATGAGAATGTAACATTAGATGAAAAAGTAATTGTATATGGTGGTGTTGACAAGGTGGCCGGCAAAGCACAGAGTCTTGGCGGAGCTGACTCTTATAATGTGACAGAGGGCGACGGAGCATTCAATCTCGGTGTGACAGCAGAGGATAATGCAAAGCTCACATACTCAAGTGATAATAATGGTGTAGTGAGAGTGGATGAGAACGGTAATGTGACGATAGCAGGTGTCGGAACTGCAACAATCACTGTCAAGTCTGAGGCTACTACAAGCTATAAGGCCGGCAGCAAGACAATTACAATCACTGTAAATGCAAAGCCACAGCCAAATCAGACACCATCTGTGACAATAGGTTGCGGTAATAAAACTGTAACAGAGGGAGATGCACATTTCTCTGGGAGCAAGTGCTTCAAACGGAGCAGGGCTTTCTTACAAGTCAAGTGATCCATCGATTGCATCGGTGGATGCTGCCGGAAATGTGACTATCCACAGGGCTGGTAGCGTACAGATTACAGCTATAGCAGGTGAAATGGCAGGCTGGAATAGCGCAAGCAGTTCAATAACCGTAACAGTAAATCCAAAACCACAGCCACAGCCGGTGGCACCGACTGAACCATCAGAACAGCCACAGCAGAACTAGAACAGCAACAATAGAACAGGAACAAATAAAATATAGCAAATGAAAATACAACAAAGAAAAGTGCCGGAAACGGCACTTTTCTATTATATTGCATAATTATTTACAAAATATGACATATTCTTAATAATTTTTTTGTGACTTCTAAAAATAGACAAAAGAAATGAAGTGTAGTAATATAACATAGGATTAAACCGAAAAATAATGTTACAATATGTAAAGGGTAGGAAAATGGAAAACAACGAACCAATAAGAGATCAGGAAATTGAAATCGATTTAGTAGCGCTGTTTCACGAATTAGTGAAGCACTGGAAGGCACTTGTGGCATCAATGGTGCTTCTTGCAGCAGTATTTGGATTATACTCCAAGATTACTTTTGTACCGGAGTATGAGGCATCTGCAGAGATGTATGTACTGAGCAAGTCAACATCTATCACCAGTCTTGCTGATATTCAGGTAGGCTCGAGTCTGACAAACGACTATGAGTACGTTATCACAGGCAGGACAGTTTTATCACAGGTAATTGACAATCTGGATATGGACGAGACATACGAGCAGCTTAGCAGGAGGGTTTCAATAGAGAATCCGACAGATACACGTGTGCTCAAGATTGTGGTTACAGACACTGATTTAGAAGCTTCAAAAACAGTGGCAGATGAGATTGCAAAAGTTTCATCACAGTATATCGCTGACAATATGGATCAGTCACAGCCAAAGATTATCCAGACAGCATATGCTTCAAAGACACCGGTGAATAATAATATCCTTAAGAATACAGTTATAGGAGCTGTACTCGGACTGATTCTTGCTGCCGGCATAGTTGTACTTGGATATATGCTTGACGATACAATTTCTAATGCAGATGATATGGAGACCAGAACAGGCCTCAAGGTGCTTGCATCACTTCCTGTTGATGAGACAGAGTATGATGGAGCCAAGACAAAGAGAAGAAAAAAGAAGAAAACTCAATCATCTAAATCAGACGATAGCAAGAGTAAGAAGAGGGCAATTTAATGGAAACAGTAGTTATTAATCAGATAAAAGACCAGAGCTATACAATGAAGGAGTCTCTTCGAGCTCTTAAAACAAGCATCAGTTTCAGTGGAAAGGGTGTGAAGTCCATCCTCTTTACCAGCAGCTTGCCTAATGAGGGAAAGACAACCGTAGTTATGGATCTGGCTCGTTCGATGGCGGACTCTAAGAAGTCAGTCCTTGTAGTAGATACCGATATGCGTAAGTCAGTCCTTGTAGGACGAATCAGAGCGAAGCTGGAGAGCGGTGGAAAGATATACGGACTCTCACATTATCTCTCAGGTCAGGTATCTTTGGACAAAGTAGTATATGCGACAAACATCAAAGGAGTGTTTATCCTCTTTGCAGGTCATGAGGTGCCTAATCCGACAGAGCTTCTTGAAACAAAAGAGTTTAAAGAGCTTATCGAGTTTGGAGAGAAGAACTTGACTATGTGCTTGTCGATACTCCTCCTACAGGAGCTGCGATTGATGCGGCCGTAGTTGGTAAGAATGTAGACGGAGCAGTAATAGTTGCTGCCCAGAATGCTACAAGCAGCCGTGCAATCATCAATACAAAGCGTACACTTGAGACTCAGGCGTCAAGATTCTTGGAGCTGTGCTCAATAAGTGCAGGTTTGAGGAGTCTAAGTATGGTCATTACTATGGAAACTATTATGGTAATTATTATGGCAATTATTATGGCAGGGACGATGACGAAAATTAGCAGGCACAGACACATATGAATGACGGAGAATAGTGCAGATGAAAAAAAAGAAAAATATAATTATTACGGCAGTAATGATTGTACTTATTGCTATTATAGCGATAATACTTGTAAAGATTAACAGCAGTAATGTTAAGAATAAAGAAGCCAAAGACATAAAGCCGGGTACAGAGGCAGTTAAGACAAAAGCCGATACTCAGACTGAGGATGACAGCACTACAGACAAATCAGGTATTGAGGAGTTTGCGTTATTTGGTGTTGACAGCCGCTCAGATCAGCTTGATAAAGGAACACGTTCCGATTCCATTATGATTGTCAGGGCTGATCATGATGCTAAGAAAATCCGCATGGTATCTATTTTCAGAGACTGTATGATGAATATTGATGGTCATGGATACCAGAAGGTGACACATGCACATGCGTTTGGCGGACCGGAGCTTGCAGTAGATACACTTAACAAAAATCTGGATTTAGACATAAAGAATTATGTTACAGTCAATTTCAATACAGTCGGTGAAATTATAGATGGGGTAGGAGGCATTGTACAGGATATTGATGCATCTGAGGCAAAGGTGATAAACGGATATATTGATGAGGTCAATAAGATTCGTGGAACAAGCTCATCCCATATTGATTCAGCCGGCACATATACACTGGATGGAACTCAGGCAGTTGCGTATTCCAGAATACGTTATACAGCAGGAGGAGACTATAAGCGTGCTGAAAGACAGAGAACAGTGCTGTTCAAGGTTTTTGAATCAGCTAAGCAGATGAATACAGCGGCAAAGATTAAGATGGTATCAGATCTGATTGGACATGTCAACACTAACTATAATACTGATGAGATTCTTTCAGTATTTAAAAATCTTGCAGACTATACAGTAGAGGATTCGACGGCGTATCCACAGGTGTTCTATGGTGGAAAGGTTGATGGTGCATGGGTTGAGGTGCTACTACACTTGCAGACATGGCTACAGGAGTGCATCAGTTCCTTGAAGGTGATACAGGCTATACTCCTAGTGCAACTGTAAACGAATACAGCAGTGCATTATCAGGAAAAGTAAGCGGGCCTAATAACGATTTAACAAATACAAATTTTGGGGATTAAATATGAACTTCAGACAAAATGGAGATAAGTACCTCATCATAATAGAAGTAATTGCACTGATAGTTGTGCTGGTATTTGGAGCAGTGCATTTTGTGATGCCGGGGAATAAGGCGAATAAGAAAATAACAGAAAGCCAGCAGGAGACACAGAATCCTACTCAGGAGACGGATGGAATTCAGCAGGTACAAGCTGATGGACAGCAGGCAGCACCGGCATTTACTCCGTCAGATTCTGTCAAGACAAAGCTGTCTTCTATGACAACAGAGGAAAAGGTAGCCCAGCTATTCATTACGAGACCTGAGGAGATTACAGGTGTATCACAGTTCACTCAGGCCGGTAACAAGACAAAGGCAGCTATTGGTACATATCCTCTTGGTGGTTTTGTTTTCAGACAGGAAAATTTCTCAGGAGAGGCTGCAGTTACAAAGATGATGAGCAGTCTGCAGTCATTTTCGCAGGAGCGACTGGGCGTGAATCTGTTTCTTGCAATTGATGAAGAAGGTGGAGAAAGACTTCCTCTTGCTTCAGCTAATGGATATGAGGCACAGCAGGCACCATCACAGCTTGGAGATGCTGACGCAGCGGGCAGCAGTGCAGGAAAGATAGGCTCATATATGGCTACCAATGGCCTTAATATGAATTTTGGGCCGACAGCGGATATAGCATATGGTGATAATGCAGATAACGATACATATGCATTTGGCAGCGAGTCAGCGACTGTAGGTGACTGTGTTGCAGCACAGGTAAGCAGCTATAATGGTGCAGGAATCAATTCTGTAGCAAAGAGCTTTCCGGGAAAAGGAAAGGCTACTACAGATTCAGCGACAGGAATGCTCTGGATGACAGACAAGCTGGAGGATCTTGAGGCATCTGATTTTGTGCCATATCAGAAGGCAATTGAAGCAGGTGTTCCGGCAGTCATGATGGGAAATGTGATTTGCCAGAGTGTGACAGGAGAGGAAACCACGCCATGCTCTACATCAGCAGGTGCCGTAAACTATATGAGAACTACCATGGGCTTTAATGGCCTTTTGATTACAGATGATTTATCAGATGCATCTCTTAATAAGGTATGTACACAGGATGAGGCGGCTGTGGCAGCTGTTAAGGCAGGAATGAGCATGCTTTATGTTTCAACAGGCTTTGAGAGCAGCTATAATGCAGTGCTGTCTGCAGTTAACAGTGGTGAGATACCGGCAGAAAAATTAGATGATGCAGTTGGAAGAATTCTAACAACAAAAGGAATTTAATATATGCAAATAAAAGTAAATCCGTTATACTATAGAGTATAGCGGATTTTTGTTATATATTTTGTATATTTAAAGGAGAATTGTTGATATGTCAAATTGTTTCAATCCGGCAAATATTCTTTTGCCAAACGATGGTATAGATATGGAAAAATGGTCAGTTATCGCCTGTGACCAGTTCACAAGTCAGGCTGATTATTGGGATGCTGTGGAAAAGTATGTGGGCGATGCTCCGTCAACACTTAATGTGGTATTCCCTGAAATATATCTGGGAACAATTGCGAAACAGGAGAATGATTGCAATTCGTCAGGGGATGGTGTCAAAAATGACAAAGAAACCGGCAGAAAAACAAAATATGCTTCAATGACTGATGATGAGAGAATCAAATATATCAATACCACTATGGATACATATCTCACAGATGGACCTTAAAGCAAGCGGTGGCAGATGGCTATGTGCTTGTTGAGCGTACTATGGAGTCAGGGGTGCGTCTTGGAATAGTAGGACTTATTGACTTGGATGACTATGATTTCGACCCGAAAAAGAAGACTCTCATCAGAGCAACAGAGGGAACAGTAATCTCACGTATACCTCCGAGAGTGAAAATAAGAGAGAATGCAGCTATTGAGCTGCCACATGTTATGCTGCTTGTTGATGATCCTATAGACAGACAAAGATTGATGGATGCCAGGTGCTACACAGGAAGATGCAGTAAATATAGCAGCTGTAAAGCATGGAATAATCGAGTATGTGTATGCCATCAGGGATACTCTTCGTAAGCTTTACGATACAGACCTTATGCAGGGAGGCGGACATATTCGAGGCTATGCTGTCGAGGGTGAGGCAGCAAAGCAGGTGACAGAGGCATTCGCAGCAAAACAGAATAGCTGTGGAGGCTTTTTGTTTGCAGTAGGTGATGGAAACCATTCGCTTGCAACAGCGAAGACCTGCTGGGAAAATATCAAAAAATCCGGAAAATTCACAGAGGAGCAGTTGAAAACTCATCCTGCAAGGCATGCTCTTGTGGAAATCTGTAATCTGCACAGTGAGGCGCTTGAGTTTAAGCCTATTCACAGACTGCTTACAAATGTTGATGTAAAGGACATGCTGTCGTTTTTCGAAGCTGAAATCACAAAACAAGGACTTGCGAGCACTGAGGGCGATGAGATAGTATTTGAGTATGTTGAATCAGGCGCTACCGAAATAAAGAATTCCGGAATTAATATCACAAATAGAGGTGACCGCCTCCCGGTTGAGATACTCCAGGGTATTTTAGATAAGTATCTTGAGACACATGGCAATGTGGAAATAGACTATATCCATGGTGATGAGCACTTCACGGACTGGTTAAGGAGACTAAGGGATGTGGAATTTTTCTTCAGTCGATAGACAAGAGCACATTGTTCCCTGCAATAAATGCGGGCGGGGTGCTTCCTAGAAAGACATTCTCAATCGGAGAAGCGAATGAGAAGAGATATTATATGGAGTGTCATAAGATATCTTTGTAGCTTTGATTTATATACATATGTTAATTTTATCATATTTATAAACAATTGATTTTATGAAGTCGAATAATTTAACAAATAAGCTTATTTTACTACACAAACACATTTATTAAGTGTATAATATAAGAAAAATTTATTCACAAGGGGACAACAATGGGAAAATACTTTGGAACAGACGGCTTCCGTGGAGAGGCCAATGTCAATTTAACAGCAGAGCACGCATATCAGATTGGTAGATTTTTGGGCTGGTATTATGGAGAGCTTAAGAAGCAGAAGCAGCTCGACGAGCCGGCGAAGATAGTAATAGGAAAGGATACAAGACGTTCAAGCTACATGTTTGAGTATTCCCTTGTATCAGGACTTACAGCATCGGGAGCAGATGCATATCTATTACACGTTACCACAACTCCATCAGTGGCATATGTAGCAAGAACCGATGATTTTGACTGTGGTATCATGATTTCGGCAAGCATAATCCATACTATGACAATGGAATCAAGCTTATCAACAGCAATGGAGAGAAGATGGATGAGGAGACAATTCTCCTTGTCGAGGACTATATAGACGGCAAGCTGCGCCTGTTTGGTCAGGAGTGGAAGGAATTGCCCTATGCACATAAGGATGCTATCGGATGCACAGTTGACTATGTAGCAGGCCGTAACCGTTACATGGGATACCTCATATCGCTTGGTGTCTACTCATTCAAGGGCATGAAGGTAGGTCTTGACTGTGCCAACGGAAGTTCATGGAACATGGCAAAGTCTGTTTTGAGGCACTCGGAGCAAAGTGCTATGTCATCAACAATGAGCCAAACGGTCTAAACATCAACAATAATGCAGGCTCTACACATATCGAGGGCTTACAGAAGTACGTGGTGGACAATGGTCTTGATGTAGGCTTCGCATACGATGGAGATGCAGACAGATGTCTCTGTGTAGATGAACTGGGCAATGTAATCACAGGAGACCATATTCTCTACATATATGGAAAGTACATGAAAGAGAGAGGAAAGCTTGATAACAATACTGTTGTCACAACAGTTATGTCAAACTTTGGACTCTATAAGGCACTTGATGAGCTGGGAATCGGCTACGCAAAGACTGCAGTAGGTGATAAATATGTATACGAGTACATGCAGCAGAACGGCTGCCGCATCGGCGGAGAGCAGTCAGGACATATCATCTTCTCTAAGTATGCATCAACAGGTGATGGTATCCTTACCAGCCTTAAGATGATGGAGGTCATGATGGCGAGAAAACAGAAGATGAGCCAGCTCTGTGAGGGGCTTAGTATCTACCCACAGGTACTTCAGAATGTGCGTGTGGCTGACAAGGCCGAGGCACTTGCAAATCCTCGAGGTTCAGGCGGCTGTCGACCAGGTTACTGCAGAGCTTGGCGATACAGGACGTATACTTGTGCGTGAGTCGGGTACAGAGCCTGTTATCCGTGTCATGGTTGAGGCAGAGAGCGAGGAAATCTGTCAGAAATATGTGGATATGGTTGTTGCAAAATTAAAATAAAGGTTAATGCCAAAGATAATACACGTAATATACAAAAGCTGTGTGAGAATATCATGCAGCTTTTGCTGTTATGAGGGTTCATAAATGAGTGAATTAAGATAAATTAAGTGGATATAATTTAATCTGTAGAGAGAATAGTAATTAAATTCTGCCGGAGGAAATAGTCTATGCCTGAAATCTTAATTATTTTTATATTATGTGCCGGTATTATTGTAATTGGCATAATATTGTGTATAATTATTAAAGTGAGTCATATGTCTGATGACGAACAGAAAAAGGACGATGAACGACAGTTGGAGTTCATTCGTGCCTACAAGGAGCATAAAAAAGGACATTGAGTTTAAAGGATTATATAATAAGAGACATACAGGAAAAGTTCAAATATCTTCCGTCAGCGGTATATTTGGCTTTAATCTGCATTGCGATGTATATTTTTGTGTGTCTGCTGCGATATCTTTTCACAATGAGAGAGGTATCACAGGCAGATGAGAGAAGAAAAAAGATAGTGGGCAAAATCTGGCATATGATGTTCTGCGGCACCTTTGTGGCTTATATGTATACGCTTATAATGATAGTGTATTATTCAAGGGAGCCGGGAAGCAGAACCGGCGTCGCCGATATGGTGCTGTGGAGCACATGGGGCATGACACTTCAGATGCACGCTTATTTTATAGAAAATATAGTATTGTTTATACCATTTGGGCTTTTATTTCCACTGGTTTTTAAAAATTGGATGAGATGGTTTACAATACCTGTTGGTGCTCTTATAAGCGCAGCAATTGAGTACACGCAGCTGGTTACCGGCAGGGGATATTGTCAGCTTGATGATTTTGTGACAAATACGGCAGGAGCAGCAATCGGATTTTTTATTTATTTGATGTTATATGCAGGGTGGCTTATATGGAAAAAATAAGATAAGCATTGTGGTGCCATGCTTTAACGAGAAAGAGGCTCTGCCTCTTTTTATAATAAAATAATCTGGGTACTGAATCAGATGAGTCAAGCGAGTGAGACATCGGGATTGTCATATGAGCTGATTATAGTGGATGACGGCTCCATGGATGGTACGCTTGATGTTGCAAAGGAGCTTGCCACAAATGATTCCGGTGTGAAATACATATCATTTTCGCGTAATTTTGGCAAGGAGGCAGCCATGTATGCAGGCTTGCAGCATGCGGTGGGTGAATATGTGGCAATAATGGATGCAGACCTTCAGGATCCCCCGGAAATGCTTCCGAAGATGTATCAGGTCCTTACAAAAGAGGGCTATGATGCTGTCGGTACAAGGCGGGTGACACGCAAAGGTGAACCAGCGATCAGATCTTTTTTGCCAGAAAGTTTTATAGGCTGATGAGTAAGATTTCAAAGGCAAATATGGTTGATGGGGCACGTGACTACAGGCTGATGAACAGGAAATATGTGGATGCTCTTTTATCGCTAAAAGAGTACAATAGGTTTTCGAAGGGGGCCTGTTTGGCTGGGTAGGATTCAAGGTCAAATGGCTTGAGTTTGAGAATGTAAACAGAGTGGCAGGCGAGACAAAATGGTCATTCTGGCAGCTCTTTTTGTATAGTCTTGACGGAATAGTAGCATTTTCAAATGCTCCGCTATACATGGCTTCAATAGCAGGAGTGTTCAGCTTTATTGTGGCGATAGCAGCTATGCTTTTTATCATAATAAGAAGACTTGTGTTTGGTGATCCGGTAGCAGGCTGGGCATCAACGGTGGTCATCATTCTTTTTATCGGTGGTATACAGCTTCTTAGCATAGGGATACTTGGACTGTATCTGTCAAAGCTTTATCTCGAGGCAAAGGACAGACCGATATATTTAATAGGAGAATCAAATATAGAAAAACCTACAGAAAAAAATTAAGGCTTTCTTAAGAATTATTAATTCTATAGCACATGACATTTTTTTCGGATGTTATGTGCTATAATTTTTTCGGCAACGTTTATTAATGCATGAAAGAGGACTAAGATGAAAACGTACTGGAGTGCTTGAGGCCACAGTAGCAAAATACCCTGACAAGCCTGCATTTTCGGATACTGAATGCAGTATTACGTTTGCGCAGGTATATGATATAGCAAGAAATACAGGAGCATATCTGATAGAACAGCTTGGAGTGGACAGAACCCCTGTTGCAGTATTTGCCGGAAGGAAAATGGTAACACCGGCATACTTCCTGGGAGTGGTATATGCAGGCAGACCGTATGCGCCGATTGATGCATCGCTTCCTGACAAGAGAATTGAAAAAATACTTGAAAATCTGTGTCCAAGGGCTATTGTGGCAGACAGGGAAAGCCTTGAGCATGTGGAGAGCATAGTGGATGAGCTGGCAAAGTCAGAAGGCTTCGATAGACCGCAGATATTTATTGCTGAGGATATATCGTGCTTCGATCAGGTGGCGGGCGCTGATAGTAATTGTAAAATCAGTGAATCAGCAGGAGACGTTGTGACGGATAGTGAGAACGATACAGATGGTGGTGTTGTGGCAGGCTGTGCAGGAAAAAAAGATGACAGCTCACTGGAGAAGCTTGCAACAGTCCGCAGGCAGATGTCCATGACAGACCCACTGTATATTATCTACACGTCAGGCTCCACCGGCAATCCAAAGGGAGTCATGACATCGCATCTGTCACTTATGACATACATCAATGCATATTGTGATGTGATGCATATTGAATGCGACGATGTGCTGGGCAATCAGTCACCGCTTGACTATATTGCGGCAATCAGGGACATTTATCTGCCGCTAAAGACCGGCTGCAGCACAGCGATTATTCCAAAAGAGTATTTTATGGAGCCAAATGCCCTGTTTGATTACATGAATGATAAGAAGGTCAGCAGTGTCGGCTGGAGTGTTTCGGCATTTACCATTCTCACATCGCTTGGAGCATTTGAGGAAGTAGGGCTTAAGAGTCTTAGAAAAATCTGCTTCTCAGGCTCAGTGATGCCGTGCAGGGTGCTTAGGAAATGGCAGGAAAATCTACCGGAAGCACATTTGTGAACCAGTATGGGCCGACAGAGGCCACAGCATCATGCACATACTATAGCGTGGATCATACAGTGGAAGAGGACGAGGTGCTTCCTATAGGAAAAGCCTATGACAATTACAGGGTTTTCCTGATAGATGAGCATGGAAATGAGCCGGCTGTCGGAGAACAGGGCGAGATATGCGTATGTGGACCAATCCTGGCGCTGGGTTATTATAATGATCCGGAGAGGACAGCTGCGGCATTTACACTCAATCCACTTAACAAGGCTTATCCTGAGCGGATGTACGCACAGGGGATTACGGAAGGCTCGATGAGGATGGCATACTTCATTTCTGTGGACGTATGGACCGCCAGATAAAGCACATGGGACACCGTGTGGAGCTTGATGAGGTGGAGCATGCCGCCAATGTGGTCGATGGAGTCGCAGAAAGCTGCGTTATATATAATAAAGCAAAAGAGGTGCTGATACTTTTCTACACAGGTGACTGTGACAGGAGAAGCCTTGCGCTGGCACTGAGGGACGAGCTCCCGGCTTTATGGTGCCAAGGAAAATCAAGAAGTTGGAGCAGCTTCCTAAGCTTCCAAACGGAAAATATGATATGAAAAAACTGGAGGAAATGTAAAATGAGAGACACAATTTTAGAGATTTTAGAGGAATTAAGATCGGATGTGGATTTTGAGAAGGAGACAAAGCTCATCGATGACAAAATTCTTGAGTCATTTGATATAGTTTCACTCGTGTCGGAGCTGACTGATGAGTTTGACATCACAATCAGACCAAAGGATTTGGTTCCTGAGAATTTCAACTCAGTAGATGCAATCGAGAAGCTTGTTAAAGAGCTTGTGGAGGAATAAAGCATATGAGACAGACACCGTACTATGTATTTGATACGGATGAGTTTGCAAAAAGAGCAGCCATGATAAGGGCTGCTCTTGATTGTAAAGGAGGACGTAGGATACCGCTTTGCTTTTCGATAAAGGCAAATCCGTTTCTGCTTCACAGGCTGCCGGAGGGCTTAGATCATGTGGAGGTGTGCAGCCCAGGAGAGCTTGAGATATGTATAGCACTGGGCGTGAAGCCGGAGAGCATCATCTATTCAGGTGTGATGAAGGAAAATGCGATATAGAGCGAGCAGTTTCATATGGCGCCGGTATACTCACCTGTGAGAGCATAAGACATGCAGCGCTGATATCAGAAGTGATGCTTGAACGTATGCCGGAAGGTGCGCATGAAGCTGGATTGGTCGAAAAGAAGGCACAGGTCATACTGCGCCTGACAAGCGGCAACCAGTTTGGCATGTCGCTTGAGGATATTGAATATATCATTTCGCATCCGGATGAGTTTAAGGGCATCATGGTAATAGGCATCCACTATTATTCCGGCACACAGAAGAGCTTGCGCAAAATAAATAAGGACTTGCAAAAAATAAAGTCTGCACTTACCGGATTAAAAGAAAAATACGGTTTTGAGCCACAGCTTGTAGAGTATGGCCCGGGACTTTGTGTGGAGTATTTTGAGGAAGACTGGCAGGAAAGGGAAAAACAAGCACTTGATGAGGCAGCAGAGGTGCTTAGAGAATTTGCTGTGGAATATCCGCTTGGCATTGAGATGGGACGATTCCTCGCGGCCTCATGCGGTAAATATTACACACAGGTAAAGGACCTTAAATCGACAGGCGATGCCAATTATGCAATTTTGGATGGAGGAATCCACCACCTGAATTACTTCGGGCAGAGGATGGCTATGCAGGTGCCACCGATTAGTATATATAGAGCTGACGAAATATATTTTGGTGAAAAATTGGGAGAAATAAAAGGAACAGCAGGTCCGATAGGAAACACATTCAATGGTTGTGAAGTATCAGAAAATGAAGAAAGAACCGAGGAAGAATTAACACAATTGCCGGGCACAGACTATACACTCTGCGGAAGCCTCTGTACAGTGGCAGATGTGCTGGTACGCGAGGTGAAGCTTAAGAAGCTTGAACTTGGTGATGTTCTTGAGTTCGGGCACTGTGGCGCATACTCTGTGACAGAAGCACCGGCGCTATTTCTTTCAAGACAGCTTCCGGCTATATATGCATATTCGAAGGAATATGGATATGAGTGCCTGAGGGAGCATATTCCTGCGGCTGAGATAAATCTGGCCGGAAAAAAATTGTAAATAAAAGCGCATGGTAAATTGCCATGCGCTTTTGAATATGACATGAACAAAGCATTTTGTGGGAAGCCTGACTATTAGCCAAGCTCCTTCTCACACATATCAAGTACAGAAGCAATGGTAGTATCCATATCGTAGTACTTGTACTCGCCGAGACGACCACCGAATATAACACCGGTCTCCTTATCGGCAAGCTCCTTATACCTGGCGTAGAGCTGTCCGTTTTTCTCATCGTTTACAGGGTAGTAAGCTCATCGCCTGCCTTCCACTCAGAAGAGTACTCACGGCTGATAATAGTCTTTGGCAGATCATTTCCATCCTCATCCTTACCGAACTCGAACCACTTGTGCTCGATGATACGTGTCCATGGAGTCTCGCGGTCTGTATAGTTGACAGCGGCATTTCCCTGGAAGTTAGGAATATCGAGGGTCTCATTCTCAAAGCGCACTGAGCGGTACTCCAAAGTACCTAGCTTAAAGCCAAAGTATGCGTCAATCGGACTGTGTATACAACCTTGTCAGCAAGAGCATCAAGCTCAGCCTTGTGCTCAAGGTAGTCGGTATTTAGTCTGACCTCAATGCCGTCGAGCAGATTCTCAACCATCTTGGTGTATCCACCGATTGGAATACCCTGATAAAGAGCATTGAAGTAATTGTTGTCAAAGGTAAGTCTAACAGGAAGACGCTTTATGATGAAAGCCGGAAGCTCCTTACAATCACGACCCCACTGCTTCTCAGTGTAGCCCTTCACGAGCTTCTCATAGATATCACGTCCAACGAGCGAGATAGCCTGCTCCTCGAGATTTTTAGGCTCACCGGTTATTTCCTTTTTCTGCTCCTCAATCTTTGCAGCAGCCTCCTCCGGTGTCACCACACCCCACATCTTGTTGAAGGTGTACATATTGAAAGGCATTGAGTACAGCTCACCTTTGTAGTTTGCTACAGGGCTGTTTGTGAAGCGGTTGAACTCAGCAAACTGTGTGATGTAGTTCCAGACCCTCTTGTCATTGGTGTGGAATATGTGGCTCCGTACATGTGTACATTTATGCCCTCCTGCTTTTCGGTGTAAACATTTCCTGCTATGTTAGGACGCTTGTCCACAACAAGCACTGATTTGCCCTTGGCCTTTGCCTCATGGGCGAAGATGGCTCCGTAGAGACCGGAACCTACTACTATATAATCGTATTTCATTGTTTTCTCCTTGTTGCATAGTGATATTATAATTATAAGTACATTCCGGAAAAACAAGCAGAAACAATGAAAATAAGTAAATATTAATAAATCCTGTATTAGAAAATTATGATATACTTAGATATAGGAAGTTCAAAAGTAAGAAAATAAGAGGAAAGGCAACGCAACGATGAAACTACCCGGCTACTACTCCTCAGGAGAATTTGCAAAAAAAGCGCATATTACAAAAAAGACCATCAGGTACTATGACGAGCACAATATTTTAAAACCATCCTACGTAAACGAAAACGGAGCCAGATTCTATAATGATGACGACTTTGCGCGTCTACAGCAGATACTGTTCCTCAAATATCTGGGATTTTCCCTGGATGATATCAAGGAGATGACACTCAGAAACACGGACAGCAATGTCATGTCTGAGTCGCTTCACATGCAGCTTGGTCTCGTGGAGGAGAGGATAGAGCAGATGAAGCTTATGAAATCAGCACTGCAGGAGGCTTCAGAGGTGATAGACGAGGGGCGAAGTGTGGACTGGAGTCATATGCTGGAGCTGGTTAATATAAACGAGATGGAGCAAAAGCTAAAGCAGCAGTACAGGGATGCTTCAAATATATCAGCCAGAATCAATCTGCACAGGGATTTCTCGATGAATCCGGTGAGCTGGTTTAGCTGGGTATTTGATGAGTGCAGCTTTTTTGAGGGGGGAAAAGGTGCTTGAGGTGGGCTGTGGTGATGCCTCTCTCTGGACACAGAACATAGACAGGATACCGGCAGATATGCAGATAACCCTGACTGATATATCGTATGGCATGGTAAGGGATGCGACGAGAAATGTAGGCGCAGATGACAAGCGCTTCACATATGAGGTGATGGATGCCCACAGGCTGTATAAGCCGGATGCATCGTATGACTGCGTGATAGCAGACCATGTACTGTTCTATTGTGACAATCTGGATGCCGTGTGCAGTGAAATCCAAAGGGTGCTAAAGCCCGGTGGCGTGTTTGTGTGCAGTACATACAGCTCACGGCATATGAAGGAAATAAACGACCTGGTACAGGAGTTTGATGACCGCATAGAGCTGTCAGCGGAAAGGCTGTATGAGCAATTCGGTAAAGAAAATGGTGAGGCAATACTTGGAAAATACTTTGGTGATGTAAGCTGGCATGGGTACGAGGATGAGCTTGTGGTAGAAAAAGCAGAGCCTGTGATAGAGTATGTGCTTTCGTGCCACGGCAACCAGAACAGGTATATTGTGGACCGCTATAAGGAATTTGCGGCATTTGTCAGAAAGAAGACAGAGGGAGGGTTCCATATCACAAAGGATGCAGGTGTATTTATTGCACGAAAATGATTTAAAACAGGATATTATAGCATAATATTTTGTGAAAATGCTAAAAATAATAAAAAGTACTTGAAGTGCCCT
>ENA-OQDD01000432-OQDD01000432.1-human-gut-metagenome-genome-assembly--contig:-NODE-432-length-17338-cov-1.459764_pt1 | contig 17338 bp, 25 predicted proteins | sample MGYA00242507_ERZ504598 | MGnify/ENA primary metagenome ERZ504598 (study PRJEB26092, sample SAMD00036318) | human gut metagenome | host: Homo sapiens | study: EMG produced TPA metagenomics assembly of... | reverse complement strand
TCCAAATTGCCCTACGCAATCGCTTCTTTTTTCAGAAGCGTTTTATATTATATCGCGTTGTTTTTATTTGTCAAGAATTTTTTTAACTTTTCAAAAGTTTTTATTCTCTTCAAATAGCGGAGAGAGTGGGATTCGAACCCACGCGCCCTTGCGGACAAACGGTTTTCAAGACCGCCTCGTTATGACCACTTCGATATCTCTCCATATACACTTTTCAGTGTTCGCCACGTCTCTGTCAGACGCAAGATGTATTCTATCATCAAATCTTTTTGATGTCAATAACAAATTTTTACATTTTTTCGATCTTTTTCAAAAACACTTCAGCAACGTCCAGATCCTCCGGAGTCGTGATCTTAATATTCTGATAGGAGCCCTCTACAAGTCTTACATGAACGCCACTTTCCTGTTCTACTACCATGGCATCATCCGTTATCGCAGTCATATCTTTTTTACGGATACTCTCGTGCGCTTTCTTTATTAAATCATAAGAAAATATCTGAGGAGTCTGAACTGTCCAGACTCTCTTTCGGTCTGGCGTCTCACTTACAAAATCAGCTTCATCTGCTACTTTTACTGTGTCTTTAGAAGGCATGCCGACAACACAGGCGCCTGTTTCCTGCACTCCAAACATTCCCCTTTCCAAAATCTCCTCGGTAATAAACGGTCTTGCCCCATCATGAATAAAGACATACTTACATTCTTCACACGCAAGAAGCCCCTTGTACACGGAATCATATCGTTCTTTTCCTCCGGCAATCACTGCTGAAACCTTTGTAAGCTGATAACGTTCCACAATTTCTCTTTTGCAGTAAGAGATCATGTCTTCTCCTGTCACTATGATAATATCATGAATCAAAGGACTCTCCTGAAAACATTTTAAAGAATAATATAAAACAGGATGTCCCTGAATTTCCAGGAACTGCTTTTGTATTTTGCTGTGCATACGCTTTCCCTGCCCTGCTGCCAGCACGATTGCGGTTGTTTTTTCTTTCATTTCAGTAACCTCCTGTTTTATTGTTCAAAAGATCTCTTTGCCCCTTGTTTTATTTGTATATTCAACGCTCTCCAAGTTTCAGATTCGGTACTGCATTGAGATCCCAGCCATGCCGAGTACCTTTCATATATTCATAATATGCAGCGACTCCTATCATCGCAGCGTTGTCTGTGCAAAAAATCGGTGATGGACGATAGAAAGTATATCCCTTTCTGCGCACGCCTTTTCCATTGCAGCACGAAGTGTACCATTGGAAGCAACCCCTCCTGCAATAGCAACTTAGTCATCTTATAATCCCCGGCAGCAAGCATTGTATGCTCTACAAGAACATCTACCACTGCCTTCTGGAAAGATGCTGCCAGATCCGCTCTATTTACTTCTTCGCCTTTCATTTGAGCCTGATTTATATAATTCAAGACAGCTGATTTTACTCCACTGAAACTAAAATCATACGGGCAATCTCCGATTTTTGCACGAGGAAATACAATTGCTTCCGGATTTCCCTCTTTGGAAAGTTTGTCAATCTTCGGCCCGCCCGGATACCCCAGTCCAATCGCCCGAGCTACTTTGTCAAAAGCTTCTCCTGCAGCATCGTCACGTGTTCGTCCAAGTATCTCAAATTCTCCATAATCCTTCACAATAACCAGATGCGTATGACCGCCAGATACGATCAGACAAAGGAAGGGAGGTTCCAGATCTGGATGCTCAATATAGTTAGCAGATACATGTCCCTCTATATGATGCACGCCAACCAGTGGGAGTTTTTTCGCATATGCGATTGCTTTCGCCTCTGCAACCCCAACAAGAAGTGCACCAACCAGACCCGGTCCATAGGTTACACCAATGGCATCCAGGTCATCCAGTGTCACATCTGCTTCTTTTAACGCTTCTTCAATTACCTGATTTATTTTTCAATATGTTTACGGGATGCAATTTCAGGCACAACACCCCCGTACAGCTTATGAAGTTCTATCTGTGATGATATTACATTGGAAAGAATCGTTCTTCCATTTTTTACTACTGAAGCTGCAGTTTCATCACAAGAACTCTCAATTGCCAAAATCAATGTATCTTTCATTTTCAGACTCCTCTAGTCTTCCTCAAAATTCAATTCTACACTTTTTCCATCTTTTCCCGGCCAGGCATTTGGAAAAATGCCTCGTACCATATCCATATATTCCTCCGGGTGAATCAGAGACGGACTGTAATGTGTAAGCCACAGTTCCTTTACATTTGCATCTCGCGCCAGAGCTGCTGCCTCGCGGAAAGTCATGTGTTTATATCCCTTTGCTTTTTCAATCTTATCTTCTTCTCCATACATACCTTCGCAGATAAAAGATCTGATTCTGCAGCATTTCGTAGAATTGATTCCGTAGGCCTGGTATCTGTTGTATAAGTAACTTTAATGCCTTTTCGATCTGGTCCAAGAACCATATCCGGTGTATAAACTACGCCATCTACTTCTATCGTCTGCCCCTTTTGGAGCGGATTCCAGTATTTTAAAGGTATTGCCTGCTCTTTTGCCCGCTCCGGTGAGAATTTACCCTGTCTCAGGATCTCTATCGTGTATCCATAGCAGATTACATTGTGATTCACTCTGAAAGCCGTAATACGATATCCATTCAATTCCAGAACCTCCTGCGGCTTTGTAATCTCTATAAATCGAATTTCAAAAGGCAGTTCCGGTGCGATGACTCTAAGGGCATTTACAACCCGTTCCAATCCTTTCGGTCCTACCAATGTAAGTGGCTCTGTCCGGTCCGCATTTCCCATAGTAAGAAGTAATCCCGGAAGTCCACTGATATGATCTCCATGATAATGAGTAAAGCAGATCACATCGATTGGTTTAAAACTCCAGCCTCTTTCTTTAACTGCAACCTGCGTACCTTCTCCGCAGTCGATCAGCAGACTGCTGCCGTTATATCTTGTCATCAGCGCAGTCAGCCATCGTCTCGGAAGGGGCATCATCCCTCCACTTCCAAGCAAACATAAATCCAACATATATTTTCACTCCTGCATTTTCGTCATTAAAACCGCATTTTCTGTAGGGTCCGTATAATAGTTTTTACGCAGACCATCTTCTTTAAAGCCAAGACGTTCATACAGTCTTCTGGCTGTCCCATTACCTTCCCGCACTTCAAGATGTACGATATGGATTCCAATCATCTCTGCCATCTTCAACATACTGTCTACAAGAAAATAACCAATTCCTTCTCTTTGTCTGTCCGGACTCACTGCCACGTTCAGAATATCGCCCTCATCAAGAACCGTCTGCATGCTACAGTAAGCCAGTATTTTTTCTTTTTCTTCTATGACAAAAAACATTGTATTTTCTTTGGTAAGAAAAGTAAAAAAACCTTCTTTAGTCCACGGATCTGAAAACAATCTGTTTTCTATTTCCACAACCTGTTCCAAATCCTCCACTGTCATTTCACGAAACGTCATGCGTTACCGTCAGCTTTTGCCGCCTCCCGTTCTGCACGCTCACGCTCTGCCTGGATACTCGCAGATAGTCCGGTACATGTTCCATTGCAGTTCTGTTTTCCTTCACGATAATAAATAAGTCCCAGTGCAGCCACTGCTGCTGCACGCTGTTTGTTTACATGTGCCGGGGCAAAAGAATATGGAACCTCCATTTTCTCTGTGATCAGTTCACAAAATACCGGTACTCCATCTCCCAGAAAGGTCACAGGTTGTCCATATGCATTCAACTTTTTGATCATTTCTTCCACTGGCACAGCCATCTGTTCTTCTACTGTTTCCAGCCTATGATCCGTAAAACGATAGATACCTGTATACACCTGTTTACGTCTTGCATCCATGATCGGACAGATCAGTCCTGGCGTATCATACAGATTGTAAGCAAGTCCCTCTACTGTCGGAAATTGCCCACTAATGGTTTCTTTAATGCCAATCCAAGCCCTTTCGCTGTTGCAGAGCCTATACGAAGTCCGGTAAAAGATCCCGGGCCAGCCGCAACTGCAATCGCATCAATGCTTTCCAGATCAAGTTCGGTCATCTTTACGATCTCATCCAGCATTGGAAGTAATGTCTGTGAATGTGTTTTCTTGTAATTAATGGTATATTCTGCTACCAGAACATCATCTTCTACGACAGCTACGGATGCTACGATTCCGGAACTGTCAAGACCTAAAATTCTCATATTTTTTCTCCTATAAGCCATCTACAGTTATCTTTCTGTAATCAAATCCCTGTGTCAGGTCTTTTTCTATTGTAATAGAAATAACATTATCCGGAAGAATCTCTTCGATCAGCTCAGCCCATTCGATCAAACAGATGCCATTTCCAAAGAAATAATCATCATATCCGATTTCTTCCATCTCTTCGATATCTCCAATTCGGTACACATCAAAATGATAGAAAGGAAGACGCCCCTCTTCATACACCTGTACAATTGTAAATGTCGGGCTGCTTACCGGTTCTGTAATACCAAGTCCCGCTGCCACCCCCTGTGTAAAAACCGTTTTACCTACCCCAGATCTCCGGTCAGGGTATAAATCTGTCCAGGCTGGGCTGCTTTTCCTATTTTCTCACCCAGAGCATATGTTTCTTCAGGCTTCTTGTCTCTGTTACCATCTGTTGAATCACCTTTTTCCTTGCAGAATTGTTCTTTGCATATTATAATAGAGCGCACAGAGAAAAACAATACTTTTTGCAAAAGGAGACTATGATTATGGCAAATACAAATCCGGTTGTAACTATCACTATGGAGAACGGTGATGTTATGAAAGCAGAACTGTATCCGGAAATTGCACCGAATACAGTAAATAATTTTATCAGTCTTGTCAAAAAAGGTTTCTACGACGGACTTATCTTTCATCGTGTCATCAATGGATTTATGATTCAGGGCGGATGCCCGGACGGAACCGGAATGGGTGGTCCGGGATATAGCATCAAAGGAGAATTTGCTCAAAATGGCATTGCAAATAATCTTGCTCATACCCCAGGAGTTCTTTCCATGGCAAGAGCCATGCATCCAAATTCCGGTGGAAGCCAGTTCTTCATTATGCACAAAGCTGCTCCACATCTGGACGGAAGCTATGCTGCATTTGGCAAAGTGATCGAGGGCATGGATGTTGTAAACAAAATTGCTGAAACCGAAACAGATTTCAGAGACAGACCGTTGGATGATCAGCAGATCAAATCTATGACTGTCGAAACCTTTGGTGTAGATTATCCAGAACCAGAGAAGTGCTGATTCAGCAAGCTCTTCAAGTAAATGAAGAGAAGCCTGATGGTGCGATATCTATCTTTTTCAGATAGAACCCGTTACCTTCCGGCTTCTTTTTTATTCGCATATTCTAATGATCAAATGTTATAACTTTTCCGTCGATCACTGCATAATACAGTTCCTGATCTTTTTCGATTCCGGCTCTTCCATTCGTTCCTTCTGTAATTGCCTTCTGTACGCTTCCTACATCCTGCACTGGAACCAGCAGTTTCATGACCACTTTGTCCGTATATTCACTATCCAGCACTGGAATGTTTCTTTCTCCTGCAATGTACTGTATCTTGCCGAGCCTGTATAATCTGTCGTAATCTTAAGTGCGATTCCCTTTTGTTTAAGAATCACCTTGCTTGCAGCAAGGCCTTCCTGCACTGCTTTGGAATACGCTCTTACAAGTCCACCTGTTCCAAGCAGCACGCCTCCAAAATATCTTGTTACTACAACCGCCACATTGTAAATATCTTCTCCAAGGATCACATCAAGCATTGGCCTTCCAGCAGTTCCGGAAGGTTCTCCATCATCACTGCATCTGGTAAATTCACGGTTCATCCCAATCGAATACACATAGCAATTGTGTCTTGCATCCCAGTATTTTTTTTTCATCTCTTCCAGAAAAGCCAACGCTTCTTCTTCACTTTCCACTGGATGAACTGTCGCGATGAAGCGTGATTTTTTTCAGTGATCTCGCCTTCTCCACCTTCATATACTGTTCTGTACTGTTCCAGCATAAGTACTCCTTCCTAAAACACAGGCTGCAACCGTCCAGGACGATCACAGCCTATATTCAGATACTATTCTTCTGTATAACCGGCATCTCCGCCGCCAGTATCGCCACCGGTATCTCCTCCACCAGTATCTCCGCCACCGGCATCTCCACCGCCGGTATCTCCAGTGTTATCTCCGGTATTATCTCCCGTATTATCTCCCGTATTACCACCGGTGTTATCTCCGGTATTATCTCCCGTATTATCACCCGTGTTATCTCCGGTATTGTCGCCCGTATTATCACCGGTATTATCACCATTCGGATTATTCGGATCCGGTGTCGGTTCTGGATTGTATATTTCTTCTTCCGTTGTGTATTCCTGCATACCGCTTTCGTCATCTCCGTAGAAATGCTGATCACAATAATCAGTCGGTATATCACCAATATCAAAGTATTCTGTAATAACCGGACAGCCAGCTCTTGGAAGAAGTCCCGTCTCTTCACAAACACTTATCTTGTCAACACTTGCAGGCATATCAAAATCTCTGTCCTCAAGGCCTTCATGAATTCGTGTCATTACTTTCTTCCAAAGGTTCTTATGGAAGTTTCGGGCGTCCTCCGGAAGTTTTTCATTATTGTCATATCCTGACCAAACTGCACATGTATAATATGGTGTATATCCTACAAACCAGAGGTCATTGTACGCATCTGTTGTACCTGTCTTTCCTGCAACTGTCATATTATCAAGCTGGCAGGCTGTGCCTGTACCCTGTGTTACAACATCTTCCATAGCACTCGTCAACAGCCATGCTGTACTCTCTTTTATCACAGATCTTCCTGCAGAGTTCTTTTCAATCAGGACATTTCCATTATGATCCAGAATCTTTGTATAATAGATTGGTTCAATATAATTACCACTGTTGGCAATCGCCGCATATGCTGCACAAAGCTCTACGTTCGTTACACCATGTGTCAGACCACCGAGTGCAAGTGGAAGGTTCGCATCTGTCCAGACCGTTCCATTGGCATCTCTGTCCGCTTCTGTTCCATGAGCCAGTGTTGTAAATCCAAAATTATCCAGATACTGCAGACCAAGCTGTGGAGTAACCTCTTCCAGACATTTTACTGCCACAACGTTAACGGAATTCTGAATTGCCTTTCGGATCGTCGTTGTTCCACCATAACTCTTGGAAGCATTATTGACCGGAGATCCATCCGGATAGTTGTAAGGTTCATCTTCAAACGTTGTTGCAAGTGTCATTCCCTTCTCATTGAGAGCTGGTGCATACGTGGAAAGAATCTTAAATGTAGAACCTGGCTGTCTGGTCGTATCTGTCGCTCGGTTCAGAGTCAGACTGGCTGTCTTTTCTCCACGACCACCAATAATGGCCTTAACATAACCAGTATGCTGATCAATAACACTCATTGAAGACTGCGGCTGTGGTGCAAAGCTTACACGCTCAGCTACAACTGTGCTGCCATCCGCAAGAATACTTGCTTTATAACGATCCACATATTCCTGTCCTTCTTCCTGTGAATCAAACAGAAGGTCAAATTCCGGATCCTCATTCTGAAAATAAAGTTTCAGCATTTCTTTACTGTAGTTTACTTCTTCACCCTGTGGATTCTTGACTGTCAGTGCATAATCCAGTGCATACTGTACATAATCAGGATAATTGGATGGATCTGCATATTCTTCATCGAGGATGCTCTGGATTCGTGCATCCTGTGTTGTATAAATACTCAATCCACCGCTGTACACAAGATTCTGTGCCTGTGTGCGGGTATAACCTTTAATATTCATCAGGTCATTGACCACCTGATCGATCAGTCATCCTCGAAAGTAAGAATAAACCGTATTTTCTGTTTCGGAGTTCAAAACCTGTGCTGCCTGAATACCCGAATATACGTCATCATTGATCACCTGATCATACTGTTCCTGTGTAATGTATCCCTGATCCAGCATATGGTCCAGAACTTCTTTACGTCTTTTGGCGTTTGCTTCTGGATGCTCAATTGGATTATACTGTGTCGGATTCTGTGTGATTCCTGCCAGAGTCGCACATTCTGAAAGATTCAGATCCCAGACATCTTTGTCAAAATATTTGTGTGCCGCTGCCTGAACGCCATAAGTGCCGGCTCCCAGGTTGATTGTATTCAGATAGTTTTCAAGAATTACATTTTTGTTATTGATGTTCTTCTCGACCTCAACAGCAAGATACTGTTCCTGGATCTTACGCGTAAAACGCTCCAGCCAGGTTGATTCCTGTGTCCAGTTCGTAAATACATTATTTTTAAGCAGCTGCTGTGTAATAGTACTGGCACCTTCTGAAAGGTCTCCAGATGTGATATTCTTTACAAACGCACGGAGAATACCTCTTACGTCAATTCCATTATGCTCATAAAAACGCTCATCTTCAATTGCCACGACTGCATGCTGAAGATCCAGCGGGATCTGGTCTATGGAACCGGAAGTCGGTTGGAACTTGGTGCTGTCAGTTTACGAAGCTGATTGCCGTCCCCGTCGTACAAAAAGTCGCATATCCCAGAGGTGATATATCAATATCATTCGCATCCGGTGCATTGTCTATTATTCCTCGAAAAGCCCCGATTCCTGTACATCCTATAACCACGCAAATTGTGATCAAAGCAACAAACAGGACTCTGATCAACGAAACATGCGCTCTTTTTCCCATCATGGCAGTACGGGAAATCAGCGAATTTCGCTTCTTTGAGACTGATTTTTTTCCGTAATTCATGGTTTTCCTCCTTAATAGTCCGTTTTATTATAACAAATAAGAATTCGTAAATAAAGCCCTAAATAAAAACTTCACATTTTTGACATTAAAAAAGAAGCTTCCCTTTTATAGAAAGCTTCTTCTATGTATTTATCTCTTATTTTACGATCTTTTATTCTCAGAATGTTATTCTTAAAGAACCATTTTAGCTGCGCCGCAGATCCCAGCGTCATTTCCAAGTGTTGCAAGAACAATCTGTGTATCTTTGCAGGATGGAAATGCATATTTCATATAATATTTCTGAATGCAGTCAATCAGTGGCTGTCCGGCCTTGGATACCCCTCCACCGATTACGATTGCTTCCGGATCAACAACTGCTGCAAAACCAGCAAGTGCTCCACCAAGAAGATCTCCTACATATTCCATGATACGCACTGCAAGTGCATCACCTTCCTTGAATGCATCAAGGACATCTTTTGCTGTGATGTTCTGGAGTCCGCGAAGAGTACTGTCTTCTTCAGATGCAGCAAGCATTCTTCCTGCCACACGTACGATTCCGGTAGCAGATGCATACTGTTCCAGACATCCATGATTGCCGCAGTTACATTTTTCTGCTTCGCCACGTACAACCAGCACATGGCCGATTTCACCACCGGCACCATGTGTTCCGGCAACGATTTTGCCATCTACAATGATTCCGCCACCCACACCTGTACCAAGTGTCACCATGATAACATTATCAGAGCCGGCAGCTGCACCTTTCCACGCTTCTCCCAGAGCAGCAACATTGGCATCATTTCCTGCACATGCTTTAAGTCCTGTCAGATCATGAAGGATCTGTGCTACCGGTGTAAATCCCCAGTAAAGATTTACCGCACATGCAGCTTCCCCTTTAGAATTGATCGGTCCCGGAATTCCGATTCCAACGCCTTCCACATCAGCTTTCTCAATACCTTTTTCTGCCATTTTGTCTTGAATAGCCTTTGCCACATCCGGAAGAATGTTTTCGCCTTTATTTTCTGTTCTTGTTGGAATCTCCCATTTGTCAACAAGATTACCGTCTGTCTGGAAAAGACCGCATTTTACGGTTGTCCCCCCTACATCAATCCCAAAACAATATGAACCCATTTTCATCCACCTTTCCCTGTTTGCCAGTCGTTTTTATAAAACAATATTTTATCAGCTTTCACGCTTACGTGCAATATTAGCCTGTACACGTTTGTACAGTTCTTCTGCCGCATTGTATCCCATCTTCTTCTGTCGGTGGTTGACAGCCGCTGATTCTACAATAACCGCCAGATTACGTCCTGGTCTGATCGGCAGAGAATGGCAGACAATCTTGTTTCCAAGATACTCTGTATATTCTTCATGAAGTCCGAGACGATCATATTCTTTATCGCGGTCCCACTCTTCAAGTTTGATGACAAGATCAACAGACTGCGTATCTTTAACACTTTCTACACCAAACAGTGTCTTGACATCAATAATACCAATGCCGCGAAGTTCGATAAAATGACGGGTAATATCCGGCGCCGAGCCTACCAGAGTGACATCACTGACTTACGCAGCTCTACAACATCATCGCTTACAAGACGATGTCCTCGTTTGATCAGCTCCAGTGCAGCTTCACTCTTACCAATACCGCTCTCTCCTGTGATCAGAATTCCTTCGCCATAAACATCTACAAGCACACCATGAATGGAAATACATGGAGCCAGCTGAACACCAAGCCAGCGGATAATCTCTGCCATCAGACTGGAAGTGGTTCTCTCTGTAACAAATGTCGCACATTGTATTTGATTGCCATATCGATCATGTCCTGTGAGGGCTTGGTCATCGTACTGAAGATAACGCATGGAATCTTACTTGAAATAAAACGTTCATATTTCATCATTCTCTTTTCATCACTGAGCTGCATCAGATATGTGTACTCTACATAACCAATGATCTGAACACGTTCATTTGCAAAATGCTCCAGATAACCGGTCAGCTGCAGTGCCGGACGGTTTGATTTCCGCCGTCATGATCCGCATCTCGGACAGATCAATTTCAGGAGTCAGATTTGTAAGGTTAAGCTCCTGTACCATCTTTGTCATCAATACACCTTTCATAATGTGTTCTCCTTTAATGTTTATTTATTCGGGTGAAAAAATTCATACACCTGTTTTGCACTTCCTATATTCATTGACTCCGTCTCTGCAAGTTCTTCTACCGTTGCATCACGGATTCCTTCTATCGAACGGTAACGTCGCATCAGAGCTTTTCGTCTCCGTTCGCCGATTCCCGGAATATCATCCAGAACAGAATGAACCTGTTCTTTACTTCGAAGCGATCGATGATATTCTATTGCGAAACGGTGAGCCTCATCCTGTATTCTTGTGATCAGGCGAAATCCTTCACTGTTGGTGTCGATTGGTATTTCAATATTATCAAAATAAAGTCCTCTCGTTCGATGATGATCATCTTTTACCATACCACAGACCGGGATCCGTATTCCAAGTTTATCAAGAACACCCAGTGCTATATTTACCTGGCCTCTTCCACCATCCATCAGAAGCAGATCCGGCATTCTGGAAAAGCTGTCAAATTCTCCGTTGCTTTCATGTGTAAACCGCCTTGTCAAAACCTCTTCCATACTGGCATAATCGTTCGGGCCCTGCACAGATTTAATGCGAAACTTACGGTAATCGCTGCGCTTTGGCTTTCCTTTCTCATAAACAACCATGGAACCTACGGACTCAAATCCACTGATATTAGAGATATCAAAAGCTTCCATTCGATTAAGACCTTTAAGCCCAAGCCAATCTTCCACTTCATGAACCGCTCCGATCGTTCTGCCTTCTTCCCTTCGAATACGCTCACGGTCCTTCTCCAGAACCATTCGCGCATTCTCCCATGCAAGTTCAACAAGCTTTTCCTTGGTTCCTTTTTTGGGCACAACAATACGAACTTTCTGTTTTCTTCTGGATGTCAGCCATTCCTCAATAACATCCGCATCTTCTATCTCTGTCTGCAGTGTAATCTCTCCCGGAATAAACGGTGTACCGGCATAAAACTGCTTTACAAAACTGGACAATACTTGTGACCGGGTATCTCCTCTGGCCACTCTCAGATAAAAATGATCCCTTCCAATCAGCTTGCCATCACGCATAAAAAACACCTGAACAACTGCATCCTGTTCTCGCAGATCAAGGCTTTCATCCATATCACACGCTATGATATCTCTGTCTTCTTCTCCATATGCTGTAATCTTCTGCCGCTCGCCGATCTTCTGGATACTTCGTATCAGATCTCGAGCTTCTGCAGCATCCTCAAAGCGCATTTCTTCAGATGCTTTCTGCATTTTTCAGTGAGTTGATCGATCGTTTCCTGAAAATCTCCGTTTAGAAAACGAATGACCTTCTGGATATTTTCTTTATAGGCACGCTGATCCGCCATGGCCGGTACACGGCCCATGCACTGTTTCATGTGATAATACAGGCATGGACGGTCCTTTCCACAGTCTCTCGGAAGGTTCCGATTACAAGAACGTACCTGATACAATTTACGTACCAGTCTATGACATCTTTTACAGCGCCACCACTGGTATATGGACCAAAATAACGGTTCTTGTCTTTTTTCATTCTTCTGGCGAACAATACCCTTGGATAAGCCTCCTGAACAGTCACCTTAATAAACGGGTAACTCTTGTCATCTTTCAGCATGGTATTGTATTTCGGTCGATGTTCCTTGATCAGATTGCTTTCAAGGACCAGGGCCTCCAGTTCAGAATCTGTAATGATATATTCAAATCTGGCTATGTGGGTGACCATCTGCTCAATCTTGGCACCTTTGTTACGGCTACTCTGAAAATACTGCCGCACACGGTTTTTAAGGCTGATCGCTTTTCCTACATAAATGATCTCATCCCGTTCATCGTGCATCAGATAGACACCCGGTTTCGCGGGAAGTTTTTTTAGTTCTTCTTCAATCTGAAACATATTACTCCTCAGAATCAGATTCGTCGTTGTCTGTTTCAGTCACATCAACAGCAGAAATTTCATGTACAGGTTCTGCCGGTGTTTCTTCCGCTGTCAACCCTTCTGTATTTTCCACTGCTGTCCTGTCGCAGTCGTCTGTACTTCATCCGGAAGGTCATCCAGATTCTCCGGAATCTCCAGTCCTTTCTCAACCGCACGGAAGATCTTCATAAATTCCTTACCAGTGATCGTCTCTCTGCTGATGAGATATCCGGCAATCTTATCCAGTGCCTCTCTGTGCTCATTCAGAAGTCTCTTGGCTTCTTCATAAGAATAATGCAGAAGCTGCATAACCTCATGATCAATCTCTGTTGCAGTATCATCACCACAGTTCAGCACCGCACGTCCTGACAAATACTGATTTTCCTGAGATGCCAGTCCCATCAGTCCAAATTTCTGAGACATACCATACTGTGTGATCATTGCCCGTGCGACTTTAGTTGCCTGTTCAATATCATTGGCAGCACCGGTAGTGACCGTATCAAACACAATTTCTTCTGCTGCACGTCCGCCCAGATATCCGACCAGCATTGCTTCCAGTTCTTTCTGGGTATTAAGATATTTTTCTTCCTCAGGTACCTGCATAACATAACCAAGTGCTCCCATAGTTCTCGGCACGATCGTTATTTTCTGCACAGGTTCTGCATCTTTCTGTAATGCATTGACAAGCGCATGGCCAACTTCATGATAGGAAACTATTTTTCTTTCCTGCGGGCTTAAGATACGATCTTTCTTCTCTTTACCAACAAGTACAACTTCAACAGATTCCTGAAGATCTTTCTGCGAAACAGCTCTGCGGCCATTTTTGACAGCAAGGATTGCAGCTTCATTGATCATATTGGCAAGATCCGATCCCACAGCCCCTGATGTAGCAAGCGCAATTGCTTCCAGATTGACCGTTTCATCCAGCATGACGTTTTTGGCATGGACTTTGAGAATTTCCACACGTCCTTTCAGATCCGGGCGATCAACAATGATACGTCTGTCAAAACGGCCAGGACGCAGAAGTGCCGGATCCAGTACTTCCGGACGATTGGTTGCCGCGAGGATCAGAAGACCTTTTGAAGTATCAAATCCATCCATTTCCGCAAGCAGCTGATTCAGTGTCTGCTCACGTTCATCATTGCCTCCACCGTAACGTGAATCACGGCTTTTACCGATTGCATCGATTTCATCGATAAATACGATACATGGTGCATTTTTCTTCGCTTCTTCAAACAGGTCCCTTACTCGGGATGCACCTACACCAACAAACATCTCTACAAATTCTGAACCAGAAAGTGAAAAGAACGGTACATTCGCCTCGCCTGCTACTGCCTTGGCAAGAAGTGTCTTACCTGTTCCCGGAGGTCCTACAAGAAGCACTCCTTTCGGAAGTTTTGCACCAATTGCAGTGTATTTCCCCGGATTATGCAGAAAATCCACAACTTCCTGCAAAGATTCTTTTGCTTCTTCCTGTCCTGCAACATCTTTAAATGTCACTCCGGTTTCTTTTTGAACATAAGCTTTTGCCCTGCTCTTACCAACACCCATGATGCCGTTTCCACCTTTGTTCATCCGCCGCATAAAAAACATCAGCATAAAAAACAGAACTACTGTCGGCAGTAGAACACTGATCATGTCGAAACAAATTCTCCCATAGCATCCGGCTGCTCATAATGGAATACGATATCCGTTCCCTCCAGACGTTTTGTAAGGCGTCTGCATCCTCCATCTGGTTTACTTTATAACTTACCTTCTGGTAGTAGGATTTCTGGATCTTAGGTACAACAGTCAGCACACCTGACTGAAGAGTAACTTCTTTTACCTGATCCTTCTCTACCATTCGATAAATTTATCATATGTGATCTCACTGGACTTGTCGCTCATCATATCTGTTACAAAGCTCAGGCATACCAGTGAAATCAGCAGACAAATCAAAAAAGCCAGAACAGACTGGCGGTTTTTATTCGGTCCCTGATTGCCAGGATTGTTTCGATTCGGACGGTTTCGATCCGGCCGATTGTCCATCTGATTGTTCATTCTTGTCCTCCTCTTGTTATCTTCTTTATTATAAAGATATTTCCTGTATAAATCAACTGAAAAACTGTGATTGTTTGCAGTACATTACTTGCCTGTGAACAGTAAGTGTAGTATACTATCAACGTGATAGCCGGAAGTTTGTTCCGGCTAAATGTGATGGGAAAGGAAAACGATAAATGAAAATTGGATTTGATAATGACAAGTATCTGACCATGCAGTCCGAGCATATTCGTGACCGCATCAGCAAATTTGACAACAAACTTTATCTGGAATTCGGTGGAAAACTTTTTGATGATTATCATGCTTCCCGTGTTCTTCCAGGCTTCGAACCTGACAGTAAGCTACGTATGCTCATGCAGCTGAGCGATCAGGCAGAGATCGTTATCGTTATCAGTGCTGCAGATATTGACAAAACAAAATGCGAGGAGACCTTGGTATTACTTACGATGAAGATGTTCTGCGTCTGATCGATGCTTTACAGAACGTGGTCTCTATGTAGGCAGTGTATGCATTACACGTTATGCCGGTCAGGAAAGTGCTGATCATTCAAGAAACGTCTTGAAAAGCTCGGCATGCAAAGTGGTATTTCCACTACAGTATTCCCGGGATATCCAAGCAATTATCCCTCTTATCGTAAGTGATGAAGGATATGGAAAGAACGAATATATCGAGACCACAAGACCGCTGGTAGTTATCACTGCGCCAGGACCGGGAAGCGGAAAAATGGCGACCTGTCTTTCCCAGCTGTATCACGAATACAAACGCGGAGTAGCTGCCGGTTATGCCAAATTTGAAACATTCCCAATCTGGAACATTCCGCTGAAACATCCGGTCAATCTAGCATACGAAGCAGCAACTGCTGACCTGAATGATGTCAATATGATCGACCCGTTCCATCTGGAAGCTTACGGTGAAACAACGGTCAACTATAACCGTGATGTTGAGATTTTCCCGGTTCTCCAGGCAATGTTCGAAAAGATCATGGGCGAGTGCCCTTACAAATCACCTACTGACATGGGTGTAAATATGGCCGGAAACTGTATCGTAGATGATGAAGCCTGCTGTGAAGCATCACGCCAGGAGATTATCCGCCGCTACTATAAGAGCTGTGCAGCGCTTCTCACCGGTACAGGTACAGAAGAAGAAATCCGTAAGATCGAACTGCTTCTGAAACAGGCTCATGCCTCTCTGGAAGACCGTAAAGTTGTTCCGGCAAGCCTTCAGAAAGAAAAAGAAACCGAAGGTCCTGCTGCCGCTCTGGAGCTGACTGACGGACGTATGATCTTCGGCAAAACTTCTGAACTGCTCGGTGCCTCCTCTGCCCTTCTTCTGAATGCATTGAAAGAGCTGGCTGGTATTCCTCATGAGAACCATGTAATCTCACCAGAAGCAATACGACCGATTCAGGAATTAAAGACGCAGTATCTCGGAAGCAAAAACCCACGTCTTCATACTGACGAGACACTGATCGCACTTTCCGTCAGCGCAGCAAATAATCCGGAAGCACGCAAGGCACTGGAACAGTTACCATCTCTTCGTGGCTGCCAGGCGCATACCTCTGTCATGCTGTCTTCTGTTGATATCTGGGAGTTCCGCAAAACTTGGCATTGAACTTGACCTGCGAGCCAAAATTTGAAAAAGAAAAAATATATCATTAATTCAATCAACTTCATCAGATTCCAAAAAATCCCCGCTACCGTAATGGTATCGGGGATCTTTATTTCAAGAATGCCTCTGCATTCTTGCTGCGAGATGCGCGTCATGCAATGCATGACATACTTCTTCTGCGCATCTCTGCAATCCTGCCGGAGGCTATATCAGATGGGGGATTGACTCCCACCACTGATACTGATTTGTTGCTCGCCACCTACAGAGGTGGGAGTCATCTCACATCTGATATATGCTTCTGAGATTTAGTCTTCGTATCCGTTCGGATTCTTCTGCTGGAAATTCCAGGAATCTGCACACATATCTTTGATATCGTACTCTGCTTCCCAGCCAAGTTCTTTCTTTGCTTTGGTCGCATCAGAATAACATGTCGCAACATCACCTGCACGACGTGGTTTGATAGAGTAAGGAATTTTGATTCCTGTCGCAGCTTCAAAATTCTTAACGATGTCAAGGACGCTGTATCCTTTGCCTGTTCCCAGATTGTAAATACTGAGTCCGGAATTATCTTCCAGTTTCTTAACTGCTTTTACATGCCCCTTTGCAAGGTCAACTACATGAATGTAATCTCTCACTCCGGTTCCATCCGGTGTATCATAATCATTACCAAATACTCCAAGCTCTTTCAGCTTACCAACTGCAACCTGTGTGATATATGGCATCAGGTTGTTCGGAATACCATTCGGATTCTCACCGATAAGGCCACTCTTATGAGCACCAATCGGATTGAAGTAACGAAGAAGTACTACATTCCATTCTGGATCTGCTTTCTGGATATCTGTAAGAATCTGTTCCAGCATGGATTTGGTCCAGCCATAAGGATTGGTGCACTGTCCTTTCGGGCATTCTTCTGTGATCGGAATGATTGCCGGATCGCCATATACAGTTGCCGAAGAGGAGAAAATAATATTTTTGACACCGTGTTTTCTCATCACATCTACA
>ENA-OQDD01000430-OQDD01000430.1-human-gut-metagenome-genome-assembly--contig:-NODE-430-length-17368-cov-2.714054_pt1 | contig 17368 bp, 21 predicted proteins | sample MGYA00242507_ERZ504598 | MGnify/ENA primary metagenome ERZ504598 (study PRJEB26092, sample SAMD00036318) | human gut metagenome | host: Homo sapiens | study: EMG produced TPA metagenomics assembly of... | reverse complement strand
TCGAGAATCCCCGCACGCAAGGCGAAGCCTTGGAACCAAAAGACGCGCACGCCGCGGACCGGAAGCCGCGGACGCACACGCCCAACGGAGCTCGCTCAGCCGCTCGCACCCTTCGAATTTTCTTTTGGACCGTCCGGCTACGCCGGATTGATCATACCGGCGTCGCGCCTCCCGTCAACGTTGCCGTGTCTCCTGGCGGATCCACGCCCGTTGACTGGAACCGCTTTGGCCGGTAACGCTTCGCTTGACCAAACGGTCCAAAAGAAAAAATTTCAAGGACGACATTCAAGGAGACACGTCATGCAGAACGTCATCTGGAGCAACGACACCGACCGGATCAACTCGATCGTCGACTACTGGAAGGAGGAGGCCGCGCGTCTCTCTGAAGACATGGCCAAGGATCCGAAAGGCACCATCGACGACGCGTGCTGGCCGGTAACGGACATCCTCGACCGCGCATGGAGCAGGCCATCTCCGACTACGAGCTGCCCACCGCGGCCCGACTCATCGAGATCATCGAGACCTCGACCCGTACGCCACCCGGCATCGCGGCCCACGCCGTGGATGAGAACAACGCGGACCGCAGGGACGAATGCGGAAACCTCGAACGCCTCGAACTCGGCCAGCCGGTGGTGTTCGTCGGCACGGCCGGACTGTGGGACGGCCGGCGCACCATCGCCAGCATCGTGAACATGGACAACATCGGCGACATCATCGCCGACAGCCCATGGCAGCACATGGAATACGAGACATGGAGCATCGACGGGCACGACGACCTGCGCTACACGGGAGTCCACCACGACGGCACCAACACCTGCAGTGTGCGCGAACTCAAGGAAGGCAGAGACATCGAACCCGACGACTCCCTGCGCGACATCCTGCGCAAGACCACACCGCTCGGCCCGAGGATCCGCGCCGTGTACGGCATGCCCGCACCGGAAAACACGACGAAAAAACGTTGAAAAACCAACGAAAACAACTTGATAATATCACACAAATGAGATATAATGGGGGTATCGGGAAGACAGAAGGTCATGCCCGGAACCCCAAGGAAGGGATTTAAAATGCTCGCATCGTATCTCGACTCCCTCAGCGACACCGACTGGCTCGCGACCATCATCCAGATCACCCTCGTGGTCAGCGTCCCGGGAGGCATCGCCATCAGCGAGGCCGGCACGTACGTCATACGACACCACGACCGGATCCGCGCCGCATGGCGCATGGCATGGCACATCCTGAAAACGGGAGGACCCAGCCCGCGCGTGATCAGAAGCGCCCCGCACCAGGCATGAAACCAAGGGATCCGGCCATCATCACTGGCCGGATCCCGCGCACCTGCGAGTCGAATATCAGCCGCAGTCGGCAGAACATGGCAAGCAAAGGAGAACATGATGTGCAAGTACAGGATCACCGTGACGATCAGCAACAACTCCACCTGCGTGGACGGGGGAGGCTGGCTGGTCGGCATGACATGGCGCAAAAGCGTCATCCTTGACGCGGAGGAACGTACGCAGGCCATCGCGTTGCGCGACCTGCTCAACAGCAGCAAACCAGCCGTCGATGAGGACGGATACCTCATGTGGAATCGCTGCTACGGCATGTGCAACACGCAATGCTGGCAGTGGGAACTCGCATGCGCGCACAGCACCTGCATTAACCAGATCATGCGCCGCGCGACGTGGACTGGGCCGACGCGGCGTGCCCGACATCGACATGCCCACCATCACCATCAACCTCTCCATCAACTGAAGCAAACGACAATGTCCAACGAACAACAGGATCCCTCCGTGCACGCCGTGCAACAGGCGTTCGATGGCCATATCTGGATTACGCTCGGAAGGCTGGGCCGCATACTGCAAGGATAACTTCAGCCAACAGGTAACAATAATGAGGCAACTGCCGAAGGAGCCACACGAACATATGAATACGGAACGAGTCATGGAACGCGTCCGCCGACTGCTGGCCATCGCCAACGATCCGGCCGCCTCCGACAACGAGCAGCGCATCGCCCTCGAACAGGCGCAACGGCTCATGGACAAACACGCCATCGAGGAATGGCAGCTCGAAAAGAACCACGACGATGTGAGATCATCAAACGGAGGATACGATTGAACGCCAATCCATGCAACCGGTACATGGTCGAACTCGCGAACATCGTGGCCCGCGGAAACCGGTGCAGAGCTTCCTACGGATGCCGCAGGGCCGGAAACGGACGCGACGTGATCAGCGCCATCACAATCTACGGAACCCGCGGAGACGTCGACAAGACCGAGGCTATCTGGACCGCCATGGAAACCAGCCGCGCCGCCATGTGGCGAGAAAGAGCGCGCGCCACGCCACATGCGAAAGCCAACGCGGCCTGGAGGAACGGATACTATCGCGGATTCCAGGAAGAGAATCGCCCGCAGATACCAGGTCCTCCGACTCGAGATGGAATCGGACGGCACCGGCAAGGAACTCGTCACCGTGCGCAGCGACCAGGTCGACCAATGGATTGAAACCCACGTCACATTCATCACCGACAAGCCGAAACTCCCCAAGACCACAAGACCCAGCCAGGCCGCCTACCGGCACGGAAGACAGGACGGGGCACGCCAGGCGATCGGACTCAAGGAAACCGGCACCGCAGGCAACTGGACCCTGGAAAAGTAGGAAACAAGCAGAAAGGAAAGACCCATGTACTGGGACCGTTACATCCACCGCGACAATCCACGCCGCATCGAACCACTCGACAAACCGCTCGACATGTACGTCATGCTCGACACGGAAACCACGGGCCTTAATCCCGAGGAAGGCGCCGCACTCATCGAAATCGGCGCATTCCTCGTCCAGCCCGGCAACGAGAACAGCCGACCGAAATTCGAACAGCTCATCGACCCGCGCCAACCATTGTCGGAATTCATCACCGGGCTCACCGGCATCACCGACCAAATGCTCCAAGGCATGCCCACAGCCGGCGCCGCTATGCTCCGTTTCCACCAATGGCTCGACCGGACCTGGCCGGCAGGGGAGCCGTTGACCATCATCGCCCACAACGCCGAATTCGACGTCAGCTTCCTCGACGCCGCCGAACGCGTCTACGATCCGACAGCAAGCGGATTCGACTGCCGGTGGCTATGCACGAAAGAAATGAGCTGGGAACTCAACCCGCAGAAACGGCACCATCGCGTGACCGACCTCATCGCCGACTACCACATCGGCGACACCGAAGAACACCGCGCCCTCGCCGACGCGATCCAGGAGCAGATGATCTACCGGGCGCTCTGCCATGAAGCACCATGCGAGGAAAGTGGATCGGACAATGAGCATCATGCTGGACGAGGCGCAGGCATACGAGAACAGCCGCGACTACGACTGCTGCCAGATCATCGAGGGAGCCCACACCGTCGGCGACGCGATCTACGAAGCCTACTGCGCCGGACGCGAAGCGCCACCTACCGACACCGAAATCACGGCGGCCGCAAAGTATCTGAAAGCCAACCCTGGACTGTTCGGCCCCTCCGCATGCTTCATCGACCCGAACCGTTTCGGAGAGATCGCGCGAGGCGTGCTCCAAGCAGCCAGAACTGCCATGCAGGTTCATTAAATGAGCTTATCGCATTACCTTGTTATGAACATCGATTCCTCGCATCGAAGGCTCCCAGCGAGCGAGATGCTCTGGGTCATGAACGGAAGGAGGATTTTCTAATAGCGTTCTGATATCCGCAGGCGCATGAAAGAGACATGCGTAGGTGAAAACAACATCCCACAAAGGAGGAAAACATCATGGCGACAATCAACCAGATTCCCATGACCATTATGGGCAACATCGTCAAAGACCTTGAACCCAAACGCACGGCCGGCGGCAAGACCGTCATCACCTTCCGGGTGGCGCAGACCAGCAGCACCGAGAGGAACGGCAAATGGGAGGACGGCGAAACCACGTTCATCCGCTGCGTCGCATACGGCGTGCTGGCGGATCACATGATCGCTTCCGGTATCCGCAAAGGGACCAGGGTCATCGTTACAGGCCGATTCGTGCAACGCGACTGGCAGACCGAAACGGGAGAGAAGCGCAGCAGCTCCGAACTCAACGCAGACGACATCGGTGCCTCCATCCGCTATGCCACGGTCCAGATCGCCAAAGCCAACGAATCTACCGCCGCGCAGCCGACACCCCAATCGCAGCCGACCCAACCAGCTCAGCCGGTCCAACAAGCGAAAGACGATCCATGGTCCGACGCGGTCCAGGAACATTTCGCCGAACCACAGGAACCTGCCTTCTAAAAAACAAGAATTCTAAGGCCCATGACATCTAACCGATCGTCATGGCCTTAATTATTCATGTGCTTCATGATGAGCATCGGATGATGGCCGTAGAGTTGGCTAAACGTCAATTGATCGATGTCATGTGGAAGACTGCCAACATCGAGGTCGACGGGATAACCTTCCCCGATACGCAGGAAATCTTCGAGGGCCGTGCTCCGGCGAACATGGCGGTGGACGACATCATCGTTGTCAACAACATCAAACGTGCCTGGATGTTTCTGTTCGAGAATGTTGATCAACCTATCGACTGGCAATATGTATCCGAATACAATCGGATCCTTGGCGAAGGCCTTATCCGCGATGCGGGAAAGCTGAGAACGAACGACGTGCGTATCGGAGGAACCCTGCACTACTACGAGTCAAACGATGACGTGCCATTCCGCTCATGGTTGAAGGACAACGCCATCGGAAGATTAGGTCGAAGCCCGATATCGGAGTGCCGCAATGAAGCAGCCAATTGACATAAGCCATCCGATATCGGACTTCAAAGGACCTTGATCCAAATAACCCAGGCAGTGGATCACTGGTCCAAAAGGCCAAATAAACCATATCGATATCAGAATCGAGGACCATTCAATGGGCCAGGATCACAATGGCGTGACGGACCAGAAAACGGCGGAGGGGATGTCGTCATCGATATCGGAGCCGGTCCGATAAACCTGATATCGGTTCAAAAGAAGAAATGAGCCAGGACCATTTGGACCATTTGAGCCATGGACCAAATGGTCCAAATAGCAACGAATCGTTGGAATGAAGCCAAAGGCTCAATTTGGACCACTTATCCGGACCGATATCGGCCCCGGTCCATTTACCGATATATCGGTCAAAGACCAAGTATGGGATCATATGGTCCATCGATATGACGTGGACCATAAGGCTCCGATATCGGAGGTGGGCCGATTGATCCCGATATCGGTTCAAAAGATCATTCAAAAGATCAAATGGACCGGTGAACGGTCGCCATGGTTCCAGAACAAATTGGTCCTCCGGGGGAACGGACCATGTTCGGAACCATCCGATGTCGGAAGTTCTTTCGGTTCATTCATTCGATTCCTCCGGGCTGTCCCATTCCCATTCCATACAGCAATTGGACCGATATCGAACCAATAGTCGATCGGTACGGGAAGCAATCTGCACCTGAGTGCCGCCGCGCTTTTTGCTGTCATATTCCGGAACGGATACCAGCGATAAAGAACAATCAAGAGCAGACATGATAAATACAAGCAGGGAAAAGCAAAATGAAAAGAAACAACACACAACCAAAGAACAAGTCAAAAGAACAAGCAAAGACAACTGAATAGAAAACAGACAGACCAACAGCCAAAACAAGCAGAAAACCAAAAACTATGCCTATCAAAAAGAAACCACGGGCGTCTTGCACCCGGCTTCGCGGCTGACGCCTGAAAACGGCGGAATACCGCCGTTTTATGGTCGGAATAAGCTTAACGTCAGGGTTTTCTGCCGATATCGTTAAGCTAACGAAGTTCGACGCGTGGTCCGTTTATGGAAAACGAATCAGAGAACAAGGCACCGAACTGTTGCTTCTGCGGGAAACCAGTCATAGAGAGATGCGAAAGGGCAGGTAAGGCCGGTGCCAAGGGTGAGTATCGGAAATGGCATCTGAAATGCAGTTCCAGCAGACGGATGGCGGAGAAAAGAGCGGAGGATGCGGCGTCAATCCGGCTCAATGAAATGGAGCGGGATGATTGTCTGCTGCGGGCGTGGGTTGGCCGGCGTGACGCCTTGGATTTTTTGGCCCGTGAGATCGCGGACTATAACGAGATTGTGCCCGACCATGACCGGATGGTGGTCCGGATGGTCTATCGACTCGTCAGGACGGCGATACTGATGTTTCGCATCGACCCGATGATCCCCGTCGAATATGGTGAGGATTTCCGCCGGATCGCCATCGAAATCGGCTCCGATGGGATGGATCTGATCGCCGACAGTGTTCGATGGCATGGCGCGCGCAGATGGCGTGACGATCCGGACGTGAGTGCCGAGGGCGCGGCTCCCCGCACATTCTATGGCAAGATCGCCGTGCCGGGGGAGAACCTTGAAGACGAGTACACGGCCGACCTGACGCACGAGACGGATATCGTCACCTACAAGAAGGCCCTTGAGTACATCTGGCGCGAGGACAACATCACGGGCGGACGTTGGAATCGGGACATTGGCCCGTGGTCATACAAGTGAGGTGGAAAAGTTGAAGCTTCCGAGATTAAACGCAGGAAACGTGGCTTGGACAAGCGGTACGGGCGGATCTGCGGTGTGCGGCAAGCCGATTCGCAAGCCGAGGCGAGGGCCGACCGCCAGATTCTGCGGTACGGCATGCCGGCAGGCGTACGGCCGGAGAAAACGGGCTTTGGCCGAACGTAAGAAGGACGAGTCGGCGGAACAAACCGTGAGCCAGCTCGTACGGCAGGAAGAAGACTATCGGAAAAGAGCCGATGCTATCCGCAAACGCTCTCTGGACGCGCAGAAGAAGACCGGACGAGCCAAAGGGATCATCCGGCTTTCATGCATGTTCCAACTCAAAACCATCCTGGAACGCGATCCGGAACTCATTGAAAACGCGCCATCCGACGGATACGTGGCCGGGCTCATGGACGACATCGACCGGCAGGGCAGGCCCGGTGATGCGGAACGTCTGCTCAGGCACAACGGATACACGGGCCCTATACCGCGATAGGAAGAACAAGAGGGAAAACAACAACATGTCGATGAATCTGACCAAACTCACGAACGCCGAGTATCCACTCAGCGACGCGAGGGAAGCGATCGACGGGGACAACGCGTTGGACCCGTCCGATCCGAGCGCCTACTATACGGCGGCGGGCAATCCGCCGGGCTATTGGATCGGCAAGGGAGCCGAACTCGTCGGAGGCAAGGTCGGCACCACCGCATCCAGCAAAACCGTCCGGGAGCTCATCAACGAACGGCGCAACCCATCCAACGGCCAATACCTCGGAGACGTCAAACTAAGCGAGGGGGACAACGGGGAGGCGCCCGTCGCCGGATGGGACCTGACCACACGCCAGCCGAAAAGCATCAGCATCCTCTGGGCGTTCGGAGACAAGGAAACCAGGGATGGTATCGACGAGTGCATGCGCAATGCCGCGGAAATGACCATCGACTATTTCGAAAACGAGTACGCGACCACCCGCGCGGGACAGGGAGGCGTCGCCAGCGTCCCCGCGGACGGCGTGGCCGGATTCGTGTTCGACCATTACGATAATCGGAATGGAGACCCCCAGCCGCACAAGCACATCGTCATCAGCAACCGTGTGCGCCGCTCGTCCGACAAGGTATGGACGGCATTGGACGGGCGGAAGATCTATGCGGGCATGGTCGAGATCAGCGAAGTGCATGAGAACCTGCTGCAGGATCTGCTCACCGAACGGTTCGGCTGGTCGTGGACCTTCAAACAGGACAACAGCACCAAAGCCATGGTCAACGAGGTCGACGGCGTGCCACAGGAACTCATCGACGCTTTCAGCAGTCGGGACGCAGAAATAGAGCAACTGCTCGAAAAGAAGATCGATGAGTACGAAACCTCGACAGGCAAGCAGGCCGGATGGAGGATGAAAGCCGAACTACATAAGGAAGCGTGGCTTGCTACCCGCAAGGCGAAGCCGGAGATCCAACCATCCCTGAAAGCGAAACGCGACCACTGGTATCAGAAACTCGGCGAAGTCGCGCCAGGCATCCAGATCGACCGGATGCTCAAGGACGTCAACTCACGCAAGACCAGCCTCATGCATGTGGACGCGGAATGCGAGGACGACATAGCCAACTGTTGCTCGGCCAGCTCGCCGACCTCACCAAGCTCGCCGGAGACGCGGACGAATATCTGGACCGTCAGGCCCGCATGGCGATGGCGAACACGGCCCACGCGCACACCGTATGGAAACGCACCAATGTGCGCGCCGAAGCCGAACGGCTCCTGCGCGGAGTGCGCATCGACCCGACGCAACGCGTCATCGTCGCCAACAAGATCGCCGACAAGGCACTCAGCCAATGCGTCAAACTCACACCCGACCGGTACCAGGTGCCGAAAGATGCGTTGGACAATCTGAGCATCGCCACCCGGCAAGGGCAAAGCGTGTTCGAGGACGCCGACCTCGACAAGTACACGACGGTCGATGTGCTCCAAGCCGAACGGTACATGATCGAAAGCCTCGACAAGACCGTCCAGCTCGGATACGCGCCCGGCGAGGGAAACCAATGGCTCGACCAGTGGAACAAACAGATGAACGCGCAGGGCGGCTATCCGCTCGCGTCAGACCAGCAGAAGGCCGCCGCATACGTGTTGGAGAACCCGCGTCTGGTCAGCAGCATCATCGGACCGGCGGGCACGGGCAAGACCACCACCATGAAAGCGGTCGCCCAGGCATGGCAGGCGCGATATGGTTCTGGCAGCGTCATCGGACTGGCCACCAGCAAAAAGGCGGTGGGCGAATTGAAAGGCAGCATCGGATGCGAAAGCATGACCATCGCGAAGCTCCTGACCATCAACAATCCCGAACGGATCATGCCGCCATCCAACGCGAGGGCATGCTCCAACAGCGGTTGCGCAACGCGTCCAACCCATTGGAACGACTGTTGCTCGCATACACATCGCGGCCCAACGCGTCATGGACACGTCGGACACGATCAGCCGAACCAGCTGATCATCGTGGACGAGGCCGGCATGGTCGACACCAGGAACCTGCAATGGGTCACCAGACTGGCGGAATCACGTGGCGCGAAAGTCATACTCACCGGCGATCCGAAACAGCTCGACTCCGTTTCCGGTGCGGGCGGCATGCTCGGCTACGCGACCGGCACGACAAGTGCGCGCGGTTGACGAGCCTGTGGAGATTCACTTCGAAATCCGAGAAATGGGCGAACGATCCGGACGGGCCCGCATCCCGGCGACGGTGGGAGGGCGAGGCGGAAGCGACGCTCCGATTGCGTGAGGGCGGAGACCGTTTGGACGAGGGAAGCGTCGACAAGTGCCGTCAGCTCGTCGACGAATACATGGCGCACGACCGGATCCATTGGGGAGAGGACCTGGACATGGAGGAGGACGCGTACCAGATGTGCGTCAAATGGCAGGCGCTCGGCAAGTCCACGCTTCTGATCGCCGGCACGAACGCGCAGGTGCGCGACATCAACCAACGGTTCATCCTCGAACGCCGCGCCCAAGGCAAAAGTGAAAGCGACCCGGCCAAACTCTGCCGTCTGCGTGACAATCTCTCCGTCGGCTTGGGAGACCAGATCGTATGCCGCGTCAACGCGAAGAACATACTGGACCGGTCCGGCAGAAGCATCGAGAACAACATGACGTTCCGGATCATCGCCGTCGGTAAATCCGGCGCACGATGCATGAACCTCGCGGACGGCGTCATCTGCGACATCCCACGCGACTGGCTCAGAAAATCATGCGAAGCCGGATACGCGGCCACCGTCCACCGCAGCCAAGGCATGACCGTGGACCGTTGCGCCGCGGTGTTCCCATCCGACGCGAACCTTCCATGCAACCTGCAATACGTCGCCGGCTCACGCGGCAAGGAGGAAAACCATTTCCTGTTCGGCTGCAAAAGCGAAGAGGAACGCCACGTCGATCACATGCTCACCGGCGCGGAAGAGGATCCCCGCGAGATAGCCAGAACACGCATGCTCGACGCGTTATTGACCCACACGGAGGTCATGACCGCGACCGAAACCATGGAACAGGAATACAAGGACCGGTACGATCTGAAACGACTGTTGCGCGAACACGATTACGCGGCCGGACTCATCGCCGGCCCCCACCTGCTCGCCATGCTCGGCAAATCACATGACAAGAGGACCGTGGACAAGATCAAACGCAGTCCAAGCTTCGAATGGCTTCGCGGAGTCTGGTCCCGTGCCTACATGACCGACGCGAAACGGGCGACCGCGATCATCAGCCAAAGCCTTGAAAAGAAACCACGAAAACTTACCGTGGAAAAAGCGGAACAGGCCGCCATTCGCGCGGCACGCGGTATGATGCCCGAAGCCGGCACGGAAACGGGCGACGCGTTCACGCTCGACATGGATGCCAAAACCGACATGGTCGAAATGGTCCGACGCATGATGGATGAGACCGGCATCCCATACCGCGAGGAGCCGGCCCTGGATTCCGGCCGCGGCCGGTTCACCATGGACGAACGATACACGCCGGCCGTCCAAGCCATGCTCGACGCGCACATGCAATCCCGCGACGACATCGACCAATCCATGTTCCCCGAATGGGAGTTCCTGCGCAAAACCGCCCGCGGAATCATCAATGATGATCCCGATCTGAAAAAGAAGAACCGTCCCGTGGAACCCGACTGGGCGGCCACCATCGCGGGACGGTTGAACGCGGGACTCTTGGACCGGGCCAACGGCAGCGTGCATGACAACTGGATTGGTGGCATCCTGCCGCCAATCCGCTCCCGCAAGCATGACGCGGTCCTTGACGTGGTACGTCAGAACGAACGGATCATCGAAACCAAGATCGGCAGTCTAGAACAGGAGGCCCGCCATTCCGGGCAGGCATGGGTCGGCCGAGTACTCGCCGCCGCCGGAGACTCCGACAAGCATCTCCTACGCGACGTGGCCGTCTACCGGGCCATGTGGGGCGTGGAGGACGCCGACAGTCCACTGGGGGAGAGACCTCCGGCGGAAAGCGGCAGGCAGGAACAGCATTGGGCCAACCTCAACGGACGCATCAACCACACCTTCACCACGGTCAAGGCCACGAAAACGCAACGCATGCAGCATACCAGCCGATACAGGACAAGCCGCACGTGGAACAGACGACACTGGAAACCGGTCACGAAAGGATGACGACATGGCAGACACCATTCCAGGATTCCTCAAAACCCTCACAGAATGGGTTGTCTCAGTAAGCCAATGGTTCGATGGCTGGGACATCACGCTACTGGTGCCGGCGCTCATCATCCTCACGGTGATCGCCGGCGTGACCGGCCGCGCGGCCGTCGGTCCGAGACTCTGGATGCAACTCGTCTGGGGGACGGTGACCGTCATCTTCGGTCTGATCGAAGTCGCCATCATCTGGACCATCATCGCCCGTTACCTGCCGGTCGCAGACATGGGCACGCTCATCCAGAACATGCTACAACGTAAGCCGCTGCTCGTTACCGAGTAAGCGGAGGAACGGTCCCGCTCGAAGAGGCTGTGGGCTTGGAGAAACTCGGAGTGAAGGTTCCAACGCTCACGCTAACCATGGAATGACCTTTATGTTGCAGCAATATGTGCTGCAAAACATAAAAACAGTCCTGATTGAAGAATCAAACCAATCCACACGAATCAGGAAGAACTGTTCGCAGCTCCTCCAATCCAATAGGCGAATAGATTCATTAGACTTTCCCCATCGAGTCCAAATCTGCCGGTCTGGATGATTTCATTTTTCATAACCTCATACTGTTCCGCGAAACATAATAATGCATTGATATTTTGCGGCATGCGGAGTTCTTTTTGGCTCACTTTCTTCGTCTTTGCTAAGAAGTGTGCCACTGTATCCCGCATCGCATTCTGGACGGTCGAGATGCGCCGCCATCATCCAGACCATGGGACCCGCCGTGCGGACTCCTTTTTCATTCTCCAGTTCCTGCAAAAAGGCTTTCCCGACATGAACGATGATATCGGCTAACAGGGGAGTGCCGATTGAGGCACTGTGCTAACCTCTCCCGTTCTTCATGGCAAGCAAGAAGTCTTTTGGGAGAGCCGAAACCGGCGGGGTGGTCTCATTTCCATCCCCCGACCAAGCGTTGGGCCGGTGGAATGTCGTTCATGGTCGGACACCCTAGAATATAAACAATCTAAACGTATATAAAACATTATATGTTTCTATAAAGCTCTATGAAACAATATAGATGAATCATGCTTGAGTCTTTCCGACTTTGTTGTACCATTTCTGTACATGTAATTGTCGTTTAAGGAGGATGGCATGGTCACGGCGGTCGCGTACACCAATTTCCGCAAGGATCTGAAGTCATATCTACGTCGCGTGAACGATGACGCGGATATGCTTCTGATTACCAACAAGGATCCAGGGGACAACGTGGTGGTGATGAGCGCCGATGATTACGATTCGCTTATGGAGACATTGCGCGTTTACCAGAATCCCGGATTGTTCGATAAAGTCCGCCGTGGCATGGCACAGGTACGCTCAGGTTCCACCGATTTACATGATCTGGTCGGAGAGTGATAATGCTGCGTTGGACTGATGACGCGTGGAACGATTACCTGTATTGGCAGGTTCAGGATAAGAAAACCCTCAAGCGGGTCAACGCGCTGATACGTGATGCGATGCGTTCTCCATTCGCGGGTCTCGGTAAGCCAGAGCCGCTCAAATGGGAACTGCAGGGTGCGTGGAGCCGCCGCATCGATTCCGCAAACCGTCTGGTATACATGATTGAGGACGGCGACTTGTGCATTCTGTCCGTCCGTGACCACTATTGAGAACGCGGTGGCTCTGGTCTCGGCAAGCTTTTGGCGTAAGACTCTGCTCGATAAGGCTGTGGGGTTGGAGGAACTTGGCAGGGAGGTTCCGACGTTCGTGTTGACCATGGACTGATCTTTTATGTGTTGTGGCAGTGTAATCCACAACACATAAAAAGATCAGTCCACCATATGTTGTCCGCTTTTGCTTGACTTCCTAGTTTAATTGAGTTCGTGAGTTGCTATGCCGGCAGATGTCTCATTATCCACTGATGGATCGGGCTCTGGTAAAGGATCGCTCTGCGTACTTTGGACGGCAAAATAAGAATCTCGCAGGTTTTCCAATTCTATAGGTGAATTGAAAAGAGCCTTTTCCATAAAACGACGAAGAGGAGCCGGATCCTTGAAGTCGGGGTCGAAAGTATTGTCAAGTACAAGAGCGTCTCGGAAATATTGGGCGTTGGACGCGAAAGGCTCATTGCCGATTATGAATCCAAGCTGTCTGAGGTACAGTATCGCGAATACAGCAGTCGTTCGAGTGTTTCCTTCACGGAATGGATGAATTTGCCATACTCCAGAAATGAATCCAAATGCAGAGGAAGCGATTTCATGCCTGCCGATTTGGGGATACTTGGCCTGTCGTCCTTTTTCTTGACCGAAATCATAATCCAGCATCTCTCCAATCAGATGGAAGGGAGCGTAAGAAACTGAATCTCCTTGAAGAACCGGCTCCTTTTTGGTCAGATTGACCTGCCTCCACTGTCCAACCCAATCATTTTTGAATACGCCGTCAAAAAGATGACGATGAATCTGCCTGAGCATCGGGGGAGCGAAGACGAATGATTCAGTCTGGAGGAGGGAACTGATTCTGGTGGATACGATGTCAGCTTCAAAATGCTCCGCCTCTTCACTATCCGCGGAATGGTATTCACGTAGACGATGCTCGACTTCGGCATAGGAGGCTTTTCCCGAAATCTGCTCCTTGGACTGTTCTATAGCGTAGTCTGACGGGGTAAGTCCGTCCGCAGCCTGCAGGCCAAAGCCAATATCCCAAGCGTTGGAGCGAGTCGCCGGGGTTCCCTCATCGGTTGATACATAATATACGTCTTCAGGCAGCAAACCAGAGTCCTTTCATGCCAGGCAGGTGAAATCGTCTGTCGAACAATTCGAGTATATCCCCAGTATCTAGTGATTATTTGACCGGTCCGATCATCCTGTTCAATGGCGTGGTAGATATCTACCGCCGTCATGCCCTTGAGCTGCCCGTGAGGAAATTCTCCCGCGAAACTGAGCAAGGACGTGAACGGGACGTTAAGGGCGTCGCAAATCAGAATTGCCTCATCGATAGTCATCTTTCGCTCATGGGAGACAAGCCTGCGCGAACTGTTGTATGGCATGCCACAATCGGGATGCTTGCTGTGGATCAAAGTCAGAAGTCCGTTTACGCTGAGGTGTCTGTCCTTCAGGATCTTCCTCACATTGTCCATGGCTATGCAGGTGATTGAAAGAGAGGGCGGGAAGTGTGCATGTGATGTCCTACTTCTTTTTCCTGTTCAGATCGTCGAACGACAATCCGATCCCGTACTGCCGGTCCGGCACGAGACGCGCGTCGAACGTTTTGCCCGCCTTCGACTTCAGGCCGGACACTTTCGGACGTTTGCCCTCCAACGTGCGGCGGACCATGCTATCGGTCAGCTTCTTGTCGAACTTCTCCGCGAAGATCTTGTAACCGCAACCCTCGCTGAGCTTCCAGGCACCGACAGCATCCTTCACGTTCTTGTTCGACGAACACTGCCAGACGCTCCCGGTCTTGACGACGGGCTTGCCGCAACGCGGGCAGGGTCCGAACGACTCACGTTCGCCGGCCTGCCGGACCAATTGCTGCAGATTGTCCCGCCGGGTCATTTCCATGACCCGCCCGGGCATCGCCGCGCATGCCGTGCGGATCTCGTTCAGAAAGACCGTCTCGTCGCCCTTGCCTTGTTCGATGTCGGCAAGGCTCTGCTCCCATTGCGCGGTGAGTTTCACATCCTTCAACTCGTCAATGGCGACACCGACGAGCATCCGCCGGCGGGAGTACTGCGTAGCTGCTTGCCCTTACGCTGCAGGTAGCCGCTTTTGACCAGGCTCTCGAGAATGCCGGCACGGGTCGCAGGCGTGCCGATGCCTCCCGAATGGCTCGTGTCGTCATCCAAGGCGGCTTTCAGTCACTGTCCGCGACGAAACGGCTCGCATGCTCCATGGCGGACAGCAGCGTGGCCTCCGTGAACGGTTTCGGCGGCGCGGACACGCCCTCCGTAAGAGACGGGGCGCCGGACTGGGGGAGAGGACCCTTCCCCAGGGAGTCGGGTATCCGATTCACAGGCTTCTTCTCCGCAGCGTCCGTTCGCGACGTGCCCTCGATGGCGGTCCAACCCGCCTCGACGGTAACGTCGCTCGAAGCGGACAGCAGAACCCGTTCCATGGAACCGTCGGCATGACGCTCGTCCAACACGGCTTCGACCTTCACCGTGTCGTGGACACGGTCCGTGGCGCAGGCCGACCACATGCGCGTCAATATCACGGCTATGACCTCGCGTTCCATGTCCGTCAGGTCATGCTGGAACACGTCATAGGTGAGGCGTCGTGTCGGAAGGATCGCGGTATGCCCTTGGACCTTGTCGTCCGCGACGCACCTCATCGGATCGAACCTCCGGCGGAATACAGGTCGTGGATCGCCTCGACAGGTTTCTGGTCCAGGAAACCCAACGCGTATTTCGGCTGCAGGAGTTCCTTCAACCCGTCCACGTCATCATGGGTTATGTATTTCGAATCGGTACGCGGATAGGTCGCGACCTTCATCTCGTACAAATGACTGCAGGCAGTCCAACGTCTGTTCGGCGGTCAGCCCGTGCCGTTCGCTCATGGCCTTCTGCAAGCCGGTCAGGTCGAACAGGGTCGGCGGCTTCGCATGCTCGCGGCGCCGTCTCACCTCCAGGATCTCCGCGGGAAGCCCCATCGCGTCGGCCAGTATGCGGCGTGCCATCACCTGGTCCTCGATCTTCCCGCTTTCGAGCGTCCAACCATCCATCGGCACGATAAGACGCCAGAACGGTGTCGGCTTGTGTGATTCGATGGCGAGATCACGTTGGACGACCATGTTCAACGTTGGCGTGCGCACGCGTCCGAGCGACAGGCTCCGATGCCATGCGAGCGTGTGCGCACGTGACGCGTTCATACCGACCAGCCAGTCGGCCTTCGCCCTCGCGTCGGCCGCTACCGCCAGACCATCGTAATCGGATGCGGGACACATACGGTTCCACGCGTCACGGATGGCCTGCTCATCCAATGACGCGACCCACAGGCGCAGGGACGGTTTGGAAACCTTCGCGGCCATGAGGATACGACGGAATATCGCCTCGCCCTCACGGTCCGGATCGCACGCGTTGACCAGTTCGGTCACCTTGTCGGAACGGAGCAGTTCGACGAGGGAACGGTAGCGTTGCGCCGCGCCCTTCGCGCCGCTCAGACGCCAACGCCATGACTTCGGGTCGATGGGAAGGGAGTCCATCGTCCACTTATGCGCGGACCAGGCATGTCCGAATACTCCTCCGGGTCAGACAATTCGACCAGATGGCCCTGCGCCCACGAGATGAGCGCCCCTCCGGCCGACACGTATCCGTCACCCTGCCGCACGCCGCCCAACGCCTGCGCGATGGCGAAGGCCACGGAACGTTTCTCGGCGATCACAAGACGCAATTCAATTCCTTCCCGATATCGAATGGTGCGTTTCTTCCACACGCATCCCAACCGATATCGATTTTCATCCTCGAAAAAAATATCGGCGGCGAAAAACACGGTGGCGTGTGAACGGAAAAGGAAGACGGGAAAGACCCGTCGGAAAGGAACCATCATGGTTGACATCGGCCACAAGTCCGATCTGCTGCGCATGGATCATGACGGCTCATGGAATTGGTTGACGGCATGTTCGACCGGCATTCCCCATAGGAACTACAGGCGGCCTACCCGAACATCGGATACGGTACCGCGTCCGCCCTCGCGAAGATCGAAACGAATCCCGCACTATCCGAAGAATTCGACCGTTCGGTCGCGCCATCCACGAGCGACACAGTCGCATTCATGAGATCGGTGCCGCTGCGACATAAGCAAAGAAAGAAGCCAAGAGTTAGAGCGCCTATCCAAACTCCAATTGCTTGAGGGTTACTCAAATCTTGACTTCGACATTATTGTACGCCGCCCAAAATGTCTTACCAACCAGTCATTCGCCAGCTCCCATGGGTCCGAAACGGAAGCAAGTGAAGCGTGCGTATCAAACAATCCCACCTCGACCAAGAGCAAAAAGGAATGAATATGAAAAAACCGACTTTGGAACAGATGAAGGCATGGCGCGACAAAGCAACCGAACGGCTATCGGTTCTCGCCCGAAACAACGCCATCGAAGAGCCGATCGAGAGCGGCGAGGAATGCTACCAGCTCGGAGATGACTGCTGCAAGCCCGACGGATACGGGCAATTTTGTTGGGTGACCGAAGACCAGTTCGACTCGGTGCTTCCGCCGGGAATCGAACACGACCGGTACGTCGCCATGACGAACACCTTCGACT
>ENA-OQDD01000429-OQDD01000429.1-human-gut-metagenome-genome-assembly--contig:-NODE-429-length-17381-cov-2.368668_pt1 | contig 17381 bp, 19 predicted proteins | sample MGYA00242507_ERZ504598 | MGnify/ENA primary metagenome ERZ504598 (study PRJEB26092, sample SAMD00036318) | human gut metagenome | host: Homo sapiens | study: EMG produced TPA metagenomics assembly of... | reverse complement strand
TCTTCTATTTTCCTATGTTTTTTCTCCGGTTTTATGATTAAAATAAGTAATCAAAACGTATTTTTCTAAAAGCCCTTATTTAGCATTATATATCCGCAAATACATCCAAAAGGAGGTTTTTCACATGAAATCCTGTTCTGTTTCCGATGGTCTTGCCATATTCAAGGCTCTCGGTTCCCTGTCCGCGTACAGATCCTGCGTCTTATCCAGGAAAAGAAGGACTGAATATTAAGCAAATTGCACAAAGCCTGAAACTTCCCGTTACAACCCTGTCCCCTCATCTTAATCTTTTGGCCGAAGCCGGGCTGATTGAATTCAGGGATGAGGCTCTTACGCACGGAACACAGAAATGCTGCTATTTTGCAAAAGACTGGGATCAGCTCCTGATAAATATGGCGCTTTCCGGTCCTGCTCTGCAGATCTACAGTGCGGAAATCGGTGTGGGACATTTTTCCGATTTCTCAGTAACTCCCACCTGTGGACTGGCAACCTCTACTTCTTTTGTAGGACAGCTAGATCAGCCACGATACTTCATACATCCAGGCAGCCGTCAGGCAAGAATTGTCTGGTTTACCACCGGATATCTGGAGTATATCCTGCCTAACTTCATCCCTGACCACAGCGTGATCGAAGAACTGACAGTTTCCTTTGAAATCAGCTCAGAAGCCCCTAAATTCTGTGATATATGGCCTTCTGATATTACTTTCTCCCTGAACGGCGTGATCCTTGGCACCTGGACCAGTCCCGGAGATTACGGAGACCGCAGAGGAAAATATAACCCTTCCTGGTGGTTTCCGTTTCTGAATCAATACGGTTTATTAAAAAACTGACGATCACTCCTGAAGGCACCTTTCTGGACGCAGAAAAGCTGTCCGATGTTTCCACCGGACAGCTTGCACTCACTGATCAGTCTGTTATGAAATTGCGTTTTTCCGTTCTGCCGGGCGTCTGAACATCCCGGTGGATGCACTCTTTTTGGTGCAGGCTTCGGAGATTATAACCAACATATACGGATCACCATCGGATATCGTCCTGAAAACATCTGAATTCTCCGCCTGACTTCAGATTGATATACTGCCCCGGATACTCCCACAACCATTTATGGCAGCAGATATTTCACGCCCCATATGGTTTCATTATTGTCACCCTTAGCGCTGAAGCACATCGTATCATTGCCTGCCTCATCGGTCATTTCCAGGACAACTCCTGTATAAGTATTTTCACCAAGAGCCACATCAATATATGGTGTGCCTTCTTCTGCTTCCCATGCACCTTCCAGTTCTTCTCCGGTAACTGTTCCGTCTGCATTGAGTTGGATTTTCTGCGGTTTATGTACTTTATCTGATATGTCTGTGCCATGATTTACCAGATAGAAGTACCCTGAATTTCATCCTCTGAATATCCATCCTCTTTTAATGTCTCGCCGTCTGTGGCAAATGGCGCAGCAACAAGCATCCGTCTTTTGTGCGAAACAGCTGGTGTACTCGAGGCTCATGAAGTTCCCCTGTTTTAGCAAAACGCTGATGATAGACCAGATATAATTTACCATCTTCATCTTCAAATGCAGTCTGTCCGCCGGGAGCCATATAGGTTTGGGTAAGACTTGGGAATGTATAATTTCCCATCATTTTCAGTCCATGATCCTTATGCTCCACAAATAAATACATATCCTCCCCTGCTGCATCTGTATAAGTTCCGTCCACAGTATCACAACGGAAAAGACGCATCTGATAACCGCCTTTTGCCTGCAGATTTCCGTAAGATAAAAACAGATAATAATATCCGCTGGTCTTATCATACATAATATGCGGGCCTTCGATGGAGTTGTGATAACCACCGAGAAGTTTCTTGCCATAATAACTGTCCACATAGTTTTCTTCGTCTGCTTCCGGATAAATCGGATAGCCGGTCTCTTCATCAATCTCAATCAGAAAAATACCGCCGGACCAGGAGCCATAAACCATCCACATACGCCCGTCTTCATCATAAAAAACATCCGGATCAATACAGTTTGGCCAGTTATTGTTGTCATAAGACGCTGCTGTATATGTCCTCGGGTCTGTTCCCATCAGTTCTTCGATATTACTTTCCTTAACATCATGATAGCTATAACCAGAGTACAGGAATGTATCCTCATAGTGATACGGACCTTCAATGTCGTCTGCTGTTGCAAAGCAGATATTGGATTTCACATAAGAAGATGTGGTACAGAAATACATCACATATTTTCCCATTTTTTTGTTATAGATGACATCCGGTGCCCACACGGAATAACCACCTTCCTCGTTCTTTCCTACATAAGTAAACGCTGCCGGATCACCGTCTTCTTCTCCATCAAAAAGATTGTCAAACAGCTTATTCTCTGCGTTGACCCCGGAAGAAAACCGATCCAGTTTTTCAGATCTGCAGACTTCGCAGATTCCATATGGGAGCCAAAGATGTAGTAAGTGTCATTGTCTTTGATGACAGATGGATCATGCACAGAAACTCCGGCAGTGAATCCGCCTTTCTTAATCCGGCTCTCAATATCATCTGTGCCTGCTGTTTCTTTTTCGTTTGCCGCATCTGTTGTCTCTGCTGTGCCATCAGCAGCTTCCGCAGCATATATACTCTGTGATCCGAGAAGCATCATTCCTGTCAGCCCCAGGATCATTCCCCATTTTTTCTCATACCAGTTCTCCTGTTTTCCAAATATTATCCCATCTCAGATTTCGTTAATCTTCGTAAGAAAATATCGGTGCGCCTGTTTTTTCATCCCAGCGAATTTTCATCAGCATGGCATGACGGTTTGGATTGTACAGCGGATTCCCTTCAATCTCTGCTTCTGTTCTCGCATGATAAACCATGATCGGGTTTCCTTCTTCGTCTTCAGTAAAGGAATTATGCCCCGGTCCATAGATTCCTCTGGACTCATCTGTACGAAGAACCGGATAACGTTCTTTTGTCCAGGATTTCGGGTCAAGAAGATCAGAATCTTCATCTGCTGCAAGCATTCCCATGCAGTATGCAGCGCCTGTCTCAGATGCAGAATAAGTAAGATAAATCCTGCCGTCATGATGAATGACTGCCGGTCCTTCATTCACCCAGAACCCAACTCTTTCCCAGTCATAATCCGGCGAAGTAAGAAGTACCTGAACGGTTTTCAGTTTATACGGAGTTCCATTTCACCAATATAAAGGTTGGAAATCTGTTTGCCGACTCCTACCTTCTCAGCCCATACATAGTAATGTTTTCCCTTGTTTTCAAATACTGTTGCATCCAGAGAGAAAGCTTCAAAAGAAAATTCATCTGCATCCGCACGTCCCATCTTACCTTTCTCTGTCCAGACTCCTGTAAGCGGATCTGTATCTGCACATTCCAACACATATGGGCGGATTGCCCAGACATCATCTTTGTCCCCGCCTGCAAAATAGATATACCATTTACCATCCAGATAATGAAGCTCCGGCGCCCAGATATGTTCGCTCATGATTCCTTCTTTGTGTTTCTCCCAAACTGTCACTTCTTCCGCATCCTTCAGTCCTGCCAGAGTTTCGCTTCTTCTCAGCACAATCCGGTCATAGGCCGGTATGGATGCTGTAAATAATAGTTTCCATCTGTGTGGCGGTAAACATATGGATCTGCTCTCTGCAGAATCCATGGCTCATTATACTTAAGTTCTTCACTCATTGTATGTCCCCCTGTATGCTTTTTATTTTAGGTTTATATAAATTATTTTTTATATATTTAAAATTGTACTGCATTTTTCAGAAAATATCAACTATATTTTTTCTTTTCGTTGCACATTTTTTTCAGATTCGTTATAATTTACCGTAAACGTTACAAAATCATTTTTAACAGAAAGGGAAATCCGTTATGTTATATATTAAAAGTCTGGAGCAGGCGGTCCCTGTCTTCAAAGCTCTTGGTTCTGACATCCGCATACGGCTGATCCAGACTCTCCTTGAGCATCAGGAAATGAATATGAATGAACTGGCTTCCAGTCTGGGGATTACCAACGGTGCCCTGACCAGCCATGTAAAGAAACTCGAAGAATCCGGAATTCTCGCAATTCTTCCAGAGTATTCCGGCCACGGAAACCAGAAGGTCTGTCGCATTAATGTTGACAAGATCCTGGTTGATATTGCCTCTAACAATGACAGCCCGGCTGAGGACAGTTACTCTATTGACATTCCGATCGGCAACTACTTTAATTATTCTGTCTATCCAACCTGTGGGCTGTCTACTACCGATAATCTCATCGGTGAGGTAGATGATCCTCGTTATTTTGCTCATCCGAGCCATGTAGATGCAAAGATTTTATGGTTTGGACGGGGATTTATTGATTACCGCATTCCAAATATGCTGCCTCCGGGACAGAAGATCGATCGTCTGACACTCTCCTTTGAGATCAGCTCAGAAGCTCCCGGAGTCAACAGTGACTGGCCTTCTGATATTTCCTTTTTCCTGAACAATACAAAGGTCGGAACCTGGACAAGCCCCGGAGATTTCGGTGATGTCCACGGTATGTTCACTCCCGACTGGTGGTTCCCGAACTGGAATCAGTATGGTCTTCTGAAGATGCTTGTCATTGACCGTCACGGTACTTTTATCGATGGATTAAAGATCTCTGATGTGAATACACAGCAGCTCACTTTTACCTCTCAGGATGATATGGTATTCCGTTTCCAGGTGGATGAACCATCTCAGAATATTGGCGGTCTGACACTCTTCGGAAAAGATTTCGGAAACTATAATCAGGATATTAATGTGAAAGTGCATTATACTCCAAATGTATAATTTTACAGAATATCTGAAAACAGCAAAAAGCAAGGAACCGATGTGTTTTGCCACATAGTTCCTTGCTTTTGTTTTATATTTCATCTGATTCTCCGGTTATTCTCCGCGCATCCAGACTCTCATCTGATTTTCTCCGCGGTTGCCCCATGTGTAATACGGCACTGCTGTCAGTGTTGTCAGCGTTCTCACCGGTGCAATATCACTGTACAGAGAATCTCCACTGTTTCCAGCTTACGTGCTTTGATTTTAAGCAGGACGCAGCCTTCCAGCAGGCCTTCTTTGCAGACTTCCTCTTCCATCTTTGCATCTTCAAAGATGTGGTAAGACTGAAGCAGGCCCGGATTGTCCACACCCTCGAAACAATAAACGATCGGCCCGCGCATAAATGCTACACAGCCGGCATCTTCCCTTACTTTAAGGTTTGCATAAATCTTGCGGATCTTCATCGGGAAAACAAGTTCTACTTCATCATTTTCCCACACTCTCTTAAGGATCAGATATCCCTTTTCCACATCTGCCGTGATATCTTTCACTTTTCCATTTATACGTACCTGAACAGAACCCGGGCGTACCCAGGATGGGATATGGATTCCCAGGATAGTCTCTTCCTCTGTTTTTCCGGTTATATGATAGGTCACTCTGCCATCCCACGGATAGTTGCTTTCTACGGTTACATCCATCTTATCAAAGTGTGCTTCTGTGCCTGCCGGGATATGAGAATAAACTCCCTCTTCAGTCTCACTCCACAGATATTTGCCAAGAGACATCAGCAGACGCACTACATTGGGAGGACAACATGCACATGTATACCAGCCCGGACGCTCCGGCAGAACATGCTTATATCCATATAATTTTCCGCTGACTCCAGGTTCTGTTTCCAGTGGATTTACATAGAAAAATCTCTTTCCGTCAAGCTGCATTCCGCTGATGATCCCATTATAAAGTGCTCGTTCCATCACATCTGCATAGCGTCCATCCATCACATTATCAAGCATCTTTCTTGCAAAAAATACCAGCCCGATGGATGCACAGGTTTCCGCATAAACGGTGTCATTCGGCAGATCATAATCAATGGTAAATGCCTCGCCGTCTACGGTACTGCCGATTCCTCCGGTGATATACATTCTCTTCTGAGTCATGTTCTCCCAGAGATCACAGCATGCCTGATAGAGTTTTTCATCTTTGTAAAGAGAAGCCAGTTCTGCCATGGCAGTATACATGTAAACTGCACGGACACTGTGTCCTACTGCTTCTTTCTGCTCATAGACAGTAGCATGTGCCTGGTTATATTCTCTGTTATGCACATCCATATCAAAGTGAACCCAGCCTCTTTTTTCCTCTCTTTGACAAAGTAATCCGGATCTTTTCCACGCTGTTCAATGAAATATCTGGCAAGGTCTTTGTAATTTTCTTTTCCGGTTACTTCATAGAGACGCAGAAGTCCCAGCTCGATTTCCTGATGTCCCGGAATGCCCGGTTCTTTACCTTCTTCTGTTCCAAAACGTTTCCCGATATGTTCTGCCATGCGCTCCATTACATGAAGCAGACGGTCTTTTCCAGTCACCTCATAATAAGCCGCCGCTGCTTCCATCATATGTCCGGCACAGTATAATTCATGGCATTCCTGTAAGTTCTGCCAGCGGTGTTCCGGCTCTTTGATCGTGAAAAAAGTATTCAGATAACCGTCATCCTGCTGCGCTTTTTCAATGATTTCAATAACCTTATCTGCACGTTCTTCCAGTTCAGCATCCGGTCGGACTTCCAGTGCATACGCTACACCTTCCAGCCATTTGGCAACATCACTGTCCTGGAAAACCATTCCGTAAAATTCACCCTCTTCCAGTCCCGCTGCAATACGGAAGTTTGCCAATGCATGGCTCTTTTCCACTCCCGGAATCTCATCATTTAATATTTTCTCCTGATAAGGAATTACTGTATTCATTACCAGTTCCTGATATCCATGCCAGAATTTATCCGTTACTTTTACCTTATTCAGCAAACTGCTCTTTAAACCTTCCTTCATTTCTGCGCCTCCCATTTTGCCGGCAGATCCGGACATTTTCGCACCTTCTGTACAGCCCGCAGTTCCACAAAGCATCCGCAGAGCCTGCACATCCCACTCATTAATCGTTCACAGGAGCTGCATATGCCAAGCCTTTTCTCATAGGTCTGCTGATCTACTTTCAGCTCTTCATCCATACGCTGAATATAGCGTGACAGATCCTCATAAAAAGCTTCTTCATTCTTCTGTCCGGGCAAACATTTCCTGCACACACGCAGCTTCCTGTTCATACCTTAGTCTCCTTTTTGTTTCCATTATAAATGTTCACAGAAAATACCTGCCTGTTTTGTCAGAAGCGGCATTTTCTGTGAATTTGTAAAGTTTATTAATCTTCCATTTTATCTGTTTAAAAATACTGTAATTATCTTACTTCCAGATGGAGAACACTGCATTTAGGAATTGTAAATTTAATTCCCTCTGCTGTTTTTTCCACTTCGTTAAATTCTTTTACACGAACCTGATCCGGTGTTTCGAAGGTATTCATTTCGTGCATTTCACCGTGTACAATCTCACCTTTAACTTCATTTACCTGATAATCTGTAAGGATAGTTCTGATTTCATAATCTTTATCCAGAGACAGGTTTGTCAGTGTGATATGTACAGCTCCGTCTTCTGCTACAGATACGGATTCTGTCAGGTTCGGTACCTGCCATTCGTCTTCCACACCAATAGTTTCTGTTTCAATAGAACTGTCTACAAGCATTGCATCCTGATGATATTTGTACATATCAAATACATGATAGGTTGGTGTCAGGATCATATCAGCACCATCTGTAAGGATAACGGACTGAAGAACATTTACGATCTGCGCAAGGTTTGCCATCTTTACTCTGTCACTATGTTTGTTAAAGATATTTAAAGTGATACCTGCGATCAGGGCATCTCTCATTGTGTTCTGCTGATACAGGAATCCCGGGTTTGTTCCTGGTTCTACTGTGTACCATGCACCCCATTCATCAACGATCATGCCGATTTTTTTCTCTGGGTCATATTCGTCCATGATATGTCCGTGACGCTCGATCAGAGTTTCCATAAAGAGCGCTTTATTCAGACTCTTATACCATACCTTATCATTAAAATCTGTAGCACTTCCCTTGATCTCCCATCCTTCCGGATGTACATAATAATGAAGAGAAAGACCATCCATATTTCCGTGAAGTTCTTTCAGACAATGATTATGTGTAGTCTTTAATACTTCTGAAGTCCACTCATAATCATCTACATTTGCACCGCAACAGATTTTATGGATAGGATGATCAGGATGATAATTGCGGACATAAGTCTGATAACGGCGGTATTCATTTGCATAGAAGTCAGGATTCATATTTCCGCCACATCCCCAGTTTTCATTTCCAACTCCAAAGAAATCCAGTTTCCATGGTTTCTCATGTCCGTTTTTCTTACGGAGATCAGCCATTGGGGAAACACCTTCGAATGTGATATATTCTACCCATTCAGACATTTCCTGAACTGTTCCGCTTCCCAGGTTACCATTAACATAAGCTTCGCAGCCAAGCTGCTCACAGAGTTCAAAAAATTCATGTGTACCAAAGCTGTTATCTTCTACCACACCGCCCAGTGTGTATTGATCATTTTTTACGTGTTTCCTTTGGTCCGATACCGTCTTCCAGTGGTATTCATCTGCGAAGCATCCACCCGGCCAGCGAAGTACCGGAATCCTGATATGCTTCAGTGCTTCTACTACGTCTGTACGCATTCCGTTCTTGTTCGGAATCGGGGAATCCTCACCTACATAGATTCCTTCGTAGATACATCTTCCCAGATGCTCTGAGAAATGTCCATAGATCTCTTTGTTGATTTTGCTCTGTTTCTTTGATGGATTGATTACAAGCTTAGTCATTTTTACCTCCACAGTTTATGATTTCAGGTTTTTATTTTACCTTTTTCTAAAATAATATACTTTATTTTGCTTTTTCATTATACACAACTTCTGTCTGATATTCAATATATTTTCTGCAGAATTGCTATGATAATTTTGTATAAGAGTTACTGTTCACATACCACTATCCCGAGACATACAAGCCAAAATTCCATTGCCGCAGGCAATCTGGAATGAATTTTGGCTAAGTTACTGTGAACGGAGTGAACAGTAACTTATAAGAAGGAGTCCTGCCCATAGAACTTTATTCTGTTGCAGAAACATCACGGAGTAATTTCCTGCAACAGAAATAAAAAGAGCCACAACAGATTTCATATCCATCTGTTGCGACTCTTCTCTTTTACAGTCCTACATTCCCACTGTTCATCCCTTCTTTGCTGTCCTTATCAAGAGGCAGCCAGTCCAGGACTTTCTTAATATAACGATTCCAGAAATCCCACTCATGTGCTCCCGGACCTTCCTCGTAAGTTACATCCACACCCAGTTTCTGCATGGTATCTCTGAACTTACGGTTCGGAGGAAGAAGCGGATCATCCAGTCCACAGGCAAGGTACATATGCGGAAATGGGATTCCATCTTTTTTCATATTTTCGGCAATCCATTCCGGATTGATCTCACAGTCTTTGATCCGGGACAGATCTCCAAATACACTCTCCAGAAAACTTTTTTTTCTCAAAGAACATAGGCGAACTGTCATCTGCTGTCCCCATTTTTTCAAGTATCATGCTGACGAAAGGCCTGCGATATATCCGAATGTATCATGGTATTTCAGACCATTTCGGATTGCACCGTATCCTCCATAGATAACCCGGCGATAAATGTATCTTCTTTTTTGTGGGATAATGGAAACATTCTTCGTGTGATCTTTACAAGTTCTTTTCCGATAAATTCACTGTAGTTTTCATTTGCATTCGGATGATCCATATAGAACATATTTGCTCCGGAAGGCATAACTACTGCCAGATTCTTTTCTTCTGCCCATCGCTTAATACATGTTCCTGTTACCCAGTCTGTGTAATTTCCCATTACTCCGTGAAGCAGATACAAAGTCTTAAACGGTTTGTTCTCTTCTTCTGTTTCTTCTCCAAAAAACACTTTATCAACCGGCAGGATTACATTCATCGTTACCGGACGCATCAGTGCTTTTGAAAAGAAGTTCACTTCCATTAATGCCATCTTCTTGTTCTCCTTATGTATATACAAAATATCCTGAAATATCTGGATTTATTATACAGAAAATGTATCAAAAAGCTACTGTCATATCCGACAGCAGCCATTTTGTTAATGCTGATGTAAATATTTCTCTCTGGTAGCGAGCCCGCCTCTTATATGCCGCTCCTGCTTGTTCACATCCAGAACCTGTCTCACTTCACATGCCAGTCCCGGATTGAGCTGACTGAGACGGTCAGTGCAGTCCTTATGTACAGTGCTCTTACTAATCCCGAATTTCTTCGCCGCCTGACGCACCGTTGCCTTTGTATCAATAATATAATTTGCAATTTCCACTGCCCGCTCCTCGATATAATCTTTCACGGATAAGCCTCCGAAGACGCTGTTTTTACAGTGTATGCACAGAAATTCCCGAATATGTAGCAATCATTTTTATAGTTGTACCTTATAAAAGAACGGCCGTCCATACCGGACGACCGTTTCACTCATTGCAATCTTATTTAAATTTAATCTCTTTCCCTTCCAGTCTCCACTGTCTGAATTCTGCGGAAGCAGATAACAGAAGATCTGAAGAAGAGTTCAGAGCTGTTTCTACAGAATCCTGAACTACGCCAATGATAAATCCTACTGCAACAACCTGCATGGAAATGTCATCTGAAATTCCGAACAGAGAGCATGCCATCGGGATCAGAAGAAGTGATCCGCCGGCTACACCGGAAGCGCCACATGCTGACAGAGCTGCAAGAAGACTCAGGATAATTGCTGTCGGAATATCTACATGAATACCAAGAGTAAATGCAGTTGCCATTGTCATAACCGTAATAGTGATAGCCGCACCATCCATATTAATAGTTGCACCAAGCGGAATGGTTACAGAATAAGTATCTCTGTCCAGTCCCATCTCTTCACAGACTTTCATGTTTACCGGAATATTAGCTGCGGAACTTCTTGTAAAGAAAGCCGTCAGCGCACTTCTCTTCAGGCAGTGGAAAATCAGCGGATATGGATTCTGGCGGATGCACCAGTAAACCAGAAGCGGATTGGTCACAAAATAGATAAACAGCATACATCCTACAAGAAGAAGCAACAGTTTTCCATAAGTCGTAAAGATATCCAGACCGTTTGTAGATACTGTGTTAAATACCAGACCAAAAATTCCAAAAGGTGCAAGATTAATGATCCAGGTTACTACCATGGAAATACCATCTGCAACATCAGCCAGAACCTTCTTTGTCATCTTATCAGCTGCACGAAAAGCAAGCCCAAGAAGAACAGCCCACATCAGGATCCCTACATAGTTTGCATTTACCAGTGAAGATACCGGGTTGGCAACTACGTTCAGAAGCAGGTTATTTAATACCTCAACGATACCCTGTGGTGCACTTGTATCTGTTGCTGCATTTGCAAGTGTCATCTTTACAGGAAATGCCATACTCGCAAATACTGCGATCACTGCTGCCAGAACTGTACTGAACATATAGAGAATGATAACTGTCTTAATAACTCCTCCGTGAGATTTTCCTGCATTACACAGGGAACTGATAACCAGGAAGAATACCAGCAAAGGTGCAATTGCCTTTAACGCACTTACAAAGACATCACCCAGAATTGCGATTCCTGTTGCCTGCGGTACAGCAATTCCCAGAATCGCACCCAGGATCAGGCCAACCAGGATTCTCTTTACAAGAGCAATCCTGGTCCATTTGTCCCAAACTTTTTTCATTTCTTTAATCCTCTTTCCCTTTAATTTGATAAAACAATGATACGTTACATTATAAAGGAAGCAAATAGAATATGCAAGAACATCTTTATAAGTGTATTGTATTTCTGTTTTTAAATTATTTAAAAAGCAGATGTCGTTCAATCATTTATATCTGATTGAACAACACCTGCTTTCTCTCCGGCGCAGTGCGATTCTGCCGGAAGGCTTTTTATGTTATAGGTACATTACGGAGTAATTTCCTATAACATGAAAAGTCTCAGCAGCTCTGTCTCTGGAAGTGGTCTTGAGAAGTAATATCCCTGGACCATGTCCACGCCCCATTCTCTCAGCAGACTCACCTCTTCTTCTGTTTCTGCTCCTTCTGCTACAATTATATATCCCATATTCTGCATAACCGTCACAATACTGTGGTAAAAAACAGCAGCCTGTTCATCACAGGTAATCCCTGTTAACAACGATCTGTCCATTTTCACCACATCAAACGGAAGTCTCAATACTGCATTCAGATTTGCATACCCTGAACCAAAATCATCCAGACATAATCCGATTCCCGCATTCGTAAAATCCTCCACAGCTTTGCAGAAACTTTCACTGTATTCAGTTGCCACTGTCTCAGTAATCTCAAACTGAAAATATTTCGGTGAAAGCTCATGCTCCTTCACTATATTAATCAGAAGCTGACTGTGTCCCGGTTTTAGCAGTTCGGAAGGTGACAGATTGAACTTTACATTCTTAATCTGTTTCATCATATATTCATTCTCTTTAATAAAACGGCACACCCTTCTGAACTGAAGCAGTCCGATCTGTGCAATGAGCCCTGCCTTTCTGCAATACCGATAAACACATCCGGCGGGATCATTCCCATACAGGGATGCTTCAGCCTGCTCAAAGCTTCGAGAGTAATATAACGATCTTCCTTTGTCCAGAATACCGGCTGATAGTACACTTCAAACAGGTCTTTATCCACTGCTGTTTTCAGGAAATGCTCCACCTCTTTTTCATAACGGAAGCCCTCCAGAATCCTGTCATCTGACTGAATCACTACCGTTTCATCTGCACGTTTTACCAAAGATATCAGATACTCGATATATGCCAGCAGTACATCTTCCTTCTCCATCTTTTCACCGTTGATAATCCCGCAGATGATTGCCGGAAAAGTGATTTTTTCCCCGTCAGTTTCAAAAGGTTCTTTGAAATAGTTCTCAATCTCCTGTCTGTTTTTCTCATATTCTGTCAATGAATCTGTAATGATCAGAAAACAGTTTCCTGTGGTTCGGAACACCTGTACAGAACCTGTAATGTTTTGCAGTTCTCTTGCAATCTGTACCAGAAGCAGATCACCTGTACTGCTTCCGTAAACCTTATTAATCTGTTTCAGCATAAACAGCTCTACAGCAATCACATGAAACTCGATTCCTTTGGTAAATTTCTCCTGTATCCAGTTATCAAAATACCTTTTATCAAATGCTCCTGTTGTACTGTCTATATAATCACCTGGATTGTTCATCATAAGATAGAGAAATATGAGACCAAGTGCCAGTCCAAAACCTGACAGAAATATGTATCCTGTATACAGTTCCACTCCTATACATACGCCTTCTATCACAAGAAATTCGCCTGCAATACTCATCTTTTCCGGCGTATAGTCCTCTCTGCTTCTGATCATACGCAGCATTATCAGAACGATATAAACCAGGGCATAGAAATAAAGAAACACGTACCCTGTTCCTTTTTGAAAAACGCCATTACTGTCAAAACAGAAGAATCCCCCGCTTCCAAGGTTTCCAAGTACAGCTATCATCATAGCCACCGTAATCCCGGCACAGATCACAGATGATGCACCGCTCTTTTTCTCATTTTCACGCGAATCAGGAATACATGAATACAAAATATAAGGAATCAGAATATCAAGCAAATAGATTCCTGTCAGAATACCCATGACAGTTCCTTCATCTTCCGCTGTGTAATTCATAATTGTCAGCGTACCCAACAGGTCAGACAAAATATATAAACCGCTCAGGACAAGTATATATGTAAATGTTTTCACATTTGCATTATGCAGTTTCTTCTGCGTCAGAAAATGATATAAGAGTAACGCTGTAATAATAACTGCCGCTACCTGAAAGTTTATATTATAATTCATGTGTCTTTCTCTCTTTCATTTTATTCTGATACATATTCGTATCTGCCTCATACTTCCATTCACCGGTTGTCTTCAGCTTTCCCCTGTCATCCCGAATTAAACTGAAACCTCTTGAAATGGACAGGCGATATCTGCTGTTTCTGTTATAACGCCTTATTTCTTTATCCAGTTTCTCAGACAATGCATTCCTGTCTTCCTCCGGATCAAACACAACTACCGCAAACTCATCTCCTCCTGTGCGATAACATGTTCCAATTGCTCCAAAAACATTCTCAATGCATCTGCAGCCGCCACAATAACCTCATCTCCTGCCGCTCTGCCAAAATCATTATTGATCCTGCGCAGATAATCAATATCCATAAAGACCAGCAGGATATCCTTATGCTCATTCATGGTTTTCGGAATTTCCGCCAGCAGATTTTCAAAAGGTTTCCTGCTCTGCATTCCGGTCATCCAGTCCTCTTTCATCAGTCGTTCATATGCCTGCATTTCTGTCCGGTAACGGACCTTTCCAACAAGACTGATCACAGTATCTGCAATGATCATAACCAGAAATACCAGTATTCCAAACTCAAATATTGCTCCATAATAGGATATTTCAAACAGCCAGTACAATGACAGTGACAAAAGTCCACTGAACAATAATATCATATAAGCGATCAATATGATCTGCACACTTCGATCCGGCTTCTTTCTATATTCTTTCCAGAGCAGTACCGCTACGATCAATACCCACGTTATCAGCAGAACATGTGTTACAAACAGCATATCTGCAAACGTGAATACCCGAAATAGGCCAGAAGTCCCTGAATAAATGCATTCAGATAAAACACAGCAATTCCTGCATCCAGAATGCGTTCCTTTTTCAGTCCACCTATTTTCTGGGCAAAATGCAGCATCGGTACCGAATGTAACATAAACATATAAAAAGAAATCGTACAAAGCATATCCGGATGACTGCTATAGGTCTGGATCGCAGAAGAATCTGTAATCAGCCAGACTGCACATATCATAAGGAACAATGCTACATCGCGAAATCTGGCATCCGGCATCTGACGGTATTTCAGATAAACTGTAATCAACAGAGAAATAACGCTCAAAACAAGAAAACACAAAGCAATACCTATAACTATTCCTGAATTCTGTAAATGTAAAGCAATGACTGCACTTCCGGTTCCAATATAAACAGAAGTCAAAACATACTTTCCGTGATGTGGATTTGAATAAACCAGCTTCAGCGGCTCATTCTGCATGTCTGTAGGGATTTCCCCTACACATTCCAGTTTTGATTTCATCTGCGTATTCCTTACAAAGGTTGTATCCTGATATTCATAGATGGGACGGTCACCCAGCCAGATTTTCAGATCATACTGTGCACCTCTGGTTGTAACTACCTTACCGGCATCCAGATCAGTAATCCCGTCATTATATAATATCAGTTCTTCCCCTTTCTCTGCCTGTATTGTATCCGGAAGAGTAACTTTTGTTCTTTTTCCGTTGTCATAATAGTACCAGCCAGAAGATATCTTCCTGATCTGGTTCACCGGCTGCATCTTTTCTCCCAGTGACATAACTCCCAGAACAGCAGCAAAAACAGCCATCACCATGATAAACAGAAATATCTCTACGTTTTCTTTTTCTTCTTTCTGATTATATTTCACACGCTTCTCCTTCTCTTATTTCCAGAATCATAACTGTTTATAGCAGTCCTCGTAAGTAATGCATTTAAGACAGTTCAGCAGAATTTCACACTCTGATGAGCTGGATTAAGATACATTATTTTAGAGTATTGCCATAGTATCTCAGCAGGATAATAAACTGCTGAATAGTTACCTTTATATATTTTCTGAAGGTGCTATCAGAAAATAATATAAAGGTACTATAAACCAATGTTATACTAACATTCCACTCTAAAAAATACAAGACACAAAAACAGCCACCTTTTACAGTGACTGTTTTACTTCTGCTGTTCTTTTTTCCTGTTGATGATCCGTCTCATTATACTGCTCAAAACGGCTCTCAATCTCTACCAGCATATTCGCATATTCTCTTAATTCCTCTTTTAGCTGTTCCTTATCCGTGCGTTCCTTTTTGTATGAAATCCGATGCTCCATACTGGCCCAGAAATCCATGGACATAGTACGAAACTGTATCTCCACCGGGAAGTATTCCATTCCATCCAGACAATATACCGGCACTCCTACGATCACATGATAGCTCCGATATCCATTTGGCTTCGGGTTTCCAATGTAATCCCGTTCTTTGATTACTATCAGATCACTCTGACTCTTCAGAAGTTCTGTCAGATTATAGATGTCATCTACAAAATAGCAGATTACCCTGACACCTGCAATATCCTGAAGATAATCCTTCGCATTCATCACAGTAGGTTCTTTTTCCTTTCGCTGCAGTTTTTCTTCAATACTCTGTTTCTTCTTAATCCTGCATTGGATGTTGTGGATCGGTCTTGCAGATGCCTCACCGTACAGGTTGTGATTCAACACATCAAGACGTGTGAGAAGCATCTGTTTAGCATCTTCATATGGTTGTATAAATTCATAGTATTCTTCATCTGTCATATTATTTCTCCTGTAAAAACCTCTGCAGTTATTCTTCTGTCTTTCATATTTCTTATTCTGTACTTCTTTGCAGAACTTGACATTTTTCCACATTTGTACTGCAAAATAACCATTTTTTCCCCATTACGTCTCCATCATACAAAAGAAATGTGTTTAATCAGTGTTCCAATTCTAATTATTTTATAAACAAAATTCTCTCTGCTTACACTTACATATGGCACTGCTTCTCATGCACAATCCCGCCACACTCAGAGCATCAGCAGACTTATGGGAAATAAAAAAGCCCTGACTGTAACAGTACTCCATTACAGCCGGTGCTTTTTTATTTCATCTTATAACCATTATTAATTACATAATCTTACGGAACAGGTCTTTCAGATCTTCTACGCTTGCATCTTTCGGGTTTCCCGGTGCGCATGCGTCTGCATGTGCGGATTCTGCCAGGAACTGGAGATCTTCTTCTTTGATTGCTTCCAGTTTAGTCGGGATTCCTACATCAACAGAAAGTTTCTTAACAGCTTCGATTGCTGCTTTTCTGTATTCATCCTGAGACATTTCATCTACGCCTTTGACACCCATTGCTCTGGCGATCTCACGATATTTCTCACCTGTGCATTCCTGATTGTATTCCATAACGATCGGAAGCATCATTGCGCAGGCAACACCGTGTGGTGTGTCATAAACAGCACCAAGTGTATGAGCCATGGAATGAGCGATTCCAAGACCTACGTTAGAGAATCCCATACCAGCGATATACTGTCCAAGAGCCATTCCTTCACGACCTTCTTTTGTGTTTTCAACAGCACCGCGGAGAGATTTGGAGATAATCTCGATTGCTTTTAAGTGGAACATATCTGTCATTTCCCATGCAGCTTTTGTGGTGTAGCCTTCGATCGCATGAGTTAATGCATCCATACCGGTTGAAGCGGTCAGTCCTTTTGGCATAGAAGACATCATTTCCGGGTCTACAACAGCGATGATTGGCATATCATGTGGGTCTACACAGACGAATTTACGTTTCTTTT
>ENA-OQDD01000428-OQDD01000428.1-human-gut-metagenome-genome-assembly--contig:-NODE-428-length-17418-cov-1.862761_pt1 | contig 17418 bp, 21 predicted proteins | sample MGYA00242507_ERZ504598 | MGnify/ENA primary metagenome ERZ504598 (study PRJEB26092, sample SAMD00036318) | human gut metagenome | host: Homo sapiens | study: EMG produced TPA metagenomics assembly of... | reverse complement strand
CACGAATGCGCACTTCAGGAGAGCTACCCGGAGCACCGCTTGCAGAGATAAATACACCGGACACACGACCTTGCAACGCGTTAGCCACATTAGGTGTAGAAATCTTTTTCAAATCATCGCTCTTGATAGAACCAACAGCACCGGTCAAGTCTGATTTACGCTGTACACCATAGCCTACAACTACAACTTCATCAATCAACATATTGTCTTCTTGCATTACTACATTAATAGTAGTACGACCATTCACTGCTATTTCTTGGTCTTTCATACCAATATAGCTATAAAGCAAGACAGCGTTACTGGGAACATTGGTAATCTTATAATCACCATCAAGTCCAGTAACGACTCCTTGTTGAGGAGCCCCCTTTACCGAAACTGTAGCACCAATAACAGTCATTCCCGTCTTGTCGGAAACGACACCCGAAACCGTAATTTTGTTCTGCGCCATCGAAACAACGGCAAACAACAACATCACACATGTAATTAATAAATTTTTCTTCATTTTGTATTGATTTAAAATTCTTTTGCAAAAGTATAGGAGCAATTGATGTATGTCAAAAAACAAACTACCACAAGATTACCACAACCTGCTCAAGCACTACAACGTAACTACTACAGCATTGTATAAAACACTAATTCCCAACAACATACACTAGGAAGTTATTTAAAGATTATTCAGACTGCAGGCCTATCCAAATAGAAATATGCTGTTGAAGTTACATGATCTTGGCGGTAGAAATTAACAAATCCTGGCGGAAAGTCTTTATCCGTGATATGTAGGTCTGAATCTTCATCTAATAAACGATAGAATTTCAGTTTACCGCTTCTATCTATAGTAACCGGTACAAGAGGAACCTTCGCCTTGTACAGTTCGAGTACCTTTTGATATGGAGCACCTCCAATCTGCTGCAATGTAACTCTTATATCATGACGAAAATAAATCGGGTCCTGCACGTGGAAACGATACATACTCCACCAACAACTGTCCGCATTTGCAATCGGACAACCTTGATAACGGTGGGAATACTCGCCCTGCCCCCAAGCCGTACCAATATAGTCTTCAACTCCCGTACCACTCAATGTGGGAAATTCCTTATCTCCGTCAATGTAGAACTTGATTTCACCTTCTCCCCACCAAGTAGTTTCATACGCCTTATTGGCAAAGATACCCAAGCTTACCCCCAAAAAGCGCCCCTTGCCCGATAGTTGGGGAAGAACAGTATAATCCACTCCCAACTTGGTGGATTTGTCTTCACGCCAGACAGCATGAAAATAGCTCATCTCCGAATCCCATTCCGGCAATTTAGTAAAGTTGATATCATAAAACAAGTGTGCTTCAGGTCCTCATCCGAGGTATCACAACACCACTTTGGCACCGATGCGGTAAGGCATCGGAATAGAACAGTTAAAAGAACGCTTCTCCGGATTAGAAAAGAAACAGTTCTCAAAACGAGATGTACGTGACAGCGGATTCCCAAAAAAATCTCCCAATGGGACATCCACTGCCGGAACAACAGAATTATCCCAATAAAACTTGATACGCAACGCACGAAGCATCTTAGGGTTACGTTTGCTGACTGTCAGCCAAATACGGTTAATGATCCGGGTCCTTGCTGAGACAACAAAACACAGCTGTCTCCCGCCATGATTCTGCCGAAAGCACTTCCTTTTGCACCTTTATTGACTTGAGCTGCCGTTCCCTTGGCACCGGTAGGATTTTCAAAACTTGTCCACCGCGTTTCATGACCTTCAGGCACTTTCCATATTTGGGCATGCCCCAAAAGAGTAAATGCTAATAAAACAGATATAACTAATAATGTCTTCATTTCATATCCTCCAGCAATTTATTCATTTCCCCAAAGGTCAGCCTTATTCCCTTTATTCTTTCTCCACTCATGACGCCATTTGTGCATCATCACATTGTTTACCATCGGCTTCAGCTTACGGCCCGCCTTGTCGGGTATGGTGGGAACAGCCGTCGCCTTGTCCTGATACCAGTAGGCAACGGTGGCCAGGTCGAGGGTCAGGCAATTGTTGTGCCCATGCTCAATGGTGGCTTTCAGCCCTTTCTCAAAGAAGACGGGATCTTGAATAAAGAACCGATAGACATGTGTACGCCCCAAGAATCCGACATCATTATTCACACGTGGATAGCCGAAGTAGATATGCTGGTAGGGCTCTTTCGGGCACCAGGCGGTGTTGAACAAGTCTTCCGTACCGGTTCCTATCAAGGAAGCCTGTTTTTCACCGTCGATGAACCACATGTCATCGCCTTCACCATACCACATGGGGGTAGGGCACTGTACATAATAGTTCAATCCCACAAAATGGCCCTTTCCCTTGATATCGGCAAACACATAATTGTCGGCTCCGTCCTTATTCTCCGTCTGCTTACCCACGGAACCCCACTCGGTCTCCCCCTCGGGAAGCGCTTCGGTAATCTCACGGTTGAACCACGCATGGAAACGCCCCATGTCCTTGGGCAGTTCCTTCATCTCCACATAGTCTATGTAGTAGTAGAAGGCGCCGATGTTGACATCCGTCTGATTCTCTATCTCAATGCGCGCACCTTTGGCAAAAGGCATGGCGAAATAGCTACACAAACCCGTACCACCGTTGGGACCGGAAGAAAGGGCAAAAGAAGCATAGTTATACTGTTCGTTCCATCCTGGCCGAAAAAGGGACCGATGGGGACACGACAGAAGGTTCGTCGCTGCCGTCCCAGTACATCCGAAGGATGATGTCGTTACGGGAAAGCTGGCGCGGTCCCGGAGACATCGTTATCCAGATATGGTTGATTACGCCTGCCCCCTTGATGTCGGCCAAGACAGCCGTTTCGCCCGGCTTGATGGCCTTCAGGTGGTCACGGTTGTTGCCCGTACGGTCATAACTGCTGACACGGCGGTTGCGCAAGCCTTCCTTCATCTTGGCAAGGTCATACATTTCACTAGACATATTGGTCTGCGCAAAAGCGCTGCCTACTCCCATCAAAAGGGAGAATAAACCTACAAAAAACTTTTTCATCACGGTATTCTTCATTTTTCAAATTATGTTTTTCATCAATCTATCGGTTGTCACTTTCTTGTGGCATCCGACTTCCTTATCTTCTCCTCCAGTATCCGCGCCAGCCTGCGTGCCACTTTGGGATGCTGTTCATACACATTTGTGGTCTGGTATGGGTCTTCCTCCAGATTGTAAAGCTGCACAGAGGGTGCATCCGGCTTTATCCGGGCATTTTCTATATCGCTGTTCACCCGATGGGTGAGCTGGAAAGCGGATGCCCCGCCCAAGTCATGGTCACCGACATTCTTTCCGGTAAATCCGCCGCTGTTTTGCGCCGGAATATAGACCCACTTCCCTTTGCGAATGGAAAGATGGCTCTTTTGGGAAGGACAGATTATAATATGGTCCCGAATCATTTTCCCGGGATTTCCGACAAGGGCAGGAAGCATGTTGAAACTGTCCGGCCCGTCCTGCTCCTGCAATTCATATCCTGTGAGGGCAGCCAAAGTGGCAAGCATGTCAACATTGGACATCAACTGGTTGGATACGCTGCCCGCAGGAATCCTGCCCGGCCAGCGGACAATCATAGGAATGCGATGCCCGCCTTCCCAAGCTCCGAACTTGAAACCAAGAAGCTTGCCGTTGATATGGTGTCCTGCCTTCCAAGCTCTCTGCCTCCATGATTCAGCATTCCTCCGTTGTCACTGGTGAAGATGAGCAGAGTATTTCCCGCCAGCCTTCCTCATCGAGGGTACGCATAATCTCGCCTACCACCCAGTCCAATTCATGGATTGAATCACCGTAAGGTCCTGCCTCACTGGTACCTACAAAGCGTTCGGCCGGTGTAAAGGATGATGGATAGTTGGTGGTAGCATAATACAAGAAGAAAGGTGAATCCTTATGTTCCTTTATCCACTGCACGGCCCGGTCTTTCAAAGTAGTGGCTACAGCCCGGTCTTTGTACAAACGGTGCGCAGCCGTGGCTCCACCAATAGAGTTGATACCGAATTTTTCATCGAACTCCTCCGTTTCTGCCTCTTGCCTCTTACAAACGGGTCGTTGGAATCATAACCCACCACATGATGGTTCTCCACATAAACAAAAGGTGGATGACTGTTGAGAATAGGCACACCGAAGTAATAATCGAATCCCAATTCAAGTGGTCCGGGAGCCAGTTCCTTGTTCCAGTCCATCTTTTCGTCCGTACGGAATCCAAGATGCCACTTCCCCACGATGGCAGTGGAATAGCCGGAACGTTTCATCACATCCGCAATTGTGGTGCGTGCCGTATCAATTTGCAGAGTCTGATTCAGGAAGATTGCCCCCCAAATATCCTCACGGCAAGGATATTGACCAGTCATTAGTCCATAACGTGAAGGCGTGGAAACAGCCGAGGATGAATGAGCGTCCGTAAAGCTACGGCCCTGCGATGCCAGACGGTCTATATTGGGAGTCTTGACCTTGGTGGCACCGTAACAACCAATGTCGCCATAGCCCAAGTCATCAACGTTGATAATGATTACATTGGGCTTGACCTCAGTGGAAGCCGGAGATTGCTGCGCGACGGCAGGCAAAGCGCTGAATCCCATCCCTACTGTGAAGGAGAGGGACCCGGTGAGAAGTTTGTGTTTCATGTTTCACTCAATTTATCGGTTAATACAACATCCTTGCAAATAGAAGGTCAATGAATCCTGAATATCTTTATCCCATTCAAGAACGTCATTCCCTTCACCGCCTCAAAGTCCACTGTAAGGTTTCCACCGGTTACGGCAATACGCAATTTCTTGGATATGCAACGGTTCCCGCCTACTTCTATCGCCGGAGAGAAATGGCTCAACCAAGGCCGACCGTTGACAGAAACATTGAAGACACTGCCGCGGAAATCGGCATTGTCTAGGGTAGCGACAGCTCCCAAATCGTAAGTCACCCGTTCGGAACGTGCGTTCAGGTCAGCAAAAAGAAGTTCCACTTCATAGTCGCCGTCGGGCAAGTCGAAGCGATAGGCTTTGATGCCCTTGCGTTTGGTCTGGAGCAAAGGAACGTTACGGGTGTCTTTCACTTCGGCAGTGGTTCCGATACGTCCCGGAGAACGGCGGAAAATCTCTCCACCTATGTAGCCCCAACTCCCAGGAGTATAAGCTTGGTCGGGAAGCCAGCAAAGATCACTCTTGTTATCCGTAAAGAAACAGTTGCTGCCCACGTTCACTGCAAGTTCCAGCTGTCCGGAGCCGGCTGCCGCGATATAGCGAGGCTGCATCTTCACAAAAATGTCCGAAACCTGCTCCACCTTCTTCCCTTGATAGATGCCGGATGCTACAAGCGTGTTTCTTCCCACAACAAGAGGTACCCGCCACCCAGCATGGCAATTCTCAATGTCTTGTACAGAGAGTTTTTCCCATTGACAGACAGCTCTACCTTATCCAGATTGGAATACACTTTCACCGGATGTTCCACTGCTTCGCCGTCCGAAACCACAGTCCGATGCTTCCAGTCATCCACAGCAATGTGCAGCACCGGAATATCCTTACGCAAAAATGCCTGAAAATAATAAAACACATCTTTAGGCCGGCGATCATTGTACATCAGCCTTTATTATTAATGTGTGGCGTAGCCTCCTGGCGATTGGCAGAACTGAAATCAATGAAATTCCACTCTGTGGCGCCGACTATGAACGGCCGCCTCATGATAGCGGGCAGATAGTATTCGAGGTACAACTGCTGCCATTGCATGGAGAAATCGAATATCTGCGGCTCGAGCGACTGCAAGCGCGGGTCGGAACCGGCACCGAACTCACTGATTATTAACGGACGGTGCGGGTATTTACGATGCTCTTCGTCCACAAAGCGGTCGAAAGACTTGAAGTCGTTCTCATACCAGCCTGATAAAGGTTCCAACCGGAAATGTCGGTGATATTGCTGAGACCGATTTTATTGTAAATCTGATTGCCGTGGTAGGCCATCGTACTCAGACGGTAGGGGTCTTCCCTCTTCAGAGTTTCCTCCAGATGCCGGGCAAGCGCCAAGGTATTCTCGTAGAAACCGTTGAGCCGTTGTTTCTTCACCCGATACTGCAGCTGGATGACAGCCTCGTTCATATACCCCCACATAATGACGGACGGATGGTTGTAATGCTGGCGAATCATTTCGCGCAAGGCGCTTGTGGCATTCGCACGGAACTCGTCACCCAAAGCTATCAAATCTACTACGGAATCTCCTCCCATACCAGCATGCCGAGTTCGTCGCAAGCACGCAACACGGCATCGTCCTGCGGGTAATGTGCCAGACGGACAAAGTTCACACCCATGTCTTTCAGCAACTGCATATCCCTGCGGTGCATCTCATCCGAAAGCGCTATGCCCATCGGCATCTGGTCCTGATGACGGCAAGCTCCCATAAGTTTCAGGGGTTCCCCATTCAACTTGAAGCCTTCCTGCGCATCCACGCTGAACCAGCGGACCCCCAAAGGGACACGTGTCTCATCTTTCAACACCTTGCCACGCACATCTTTCAAAGAAACTTTCACGCTGTACAGATAAGGGGAATCGGGCGACCACAACTGTGGCTTTTCCAACTGTAACCGCTCCTCGAAGGCGAACGCCCCGTCGGCATCTATCCGGACGCTGCGCAAAGATTGGGCTACGGTCTTCCCATCGGTATCCAGCACCTCGACGTCCAACTTCAACACCGCACGCCGCACATCACGGTTCACCAAAGTCCCACGCACACTGATTTCCGCCCTATCCTCACTCACGGAAGGCAAATCGACATAAATGCCCGTAGAGGCATAGTCGGTAAGGCTGATGTGCTGCTTTGCAGCACTGATGAGCCACACATTGCGTAGATGCCGCCAAAGATGGTGAAGTCGCCGGACAAAGGAGGTATCCGGTCGTTCTGATTATTGACGTGCACCATCAGCAGATTCGGGGCATCAGTCCTTACTTTATCCGTAATGTCTACGGTAAAGGCAGAGTAACCTCCTTTGTGGGTAGTGAGCAGCTCGCCGTTGAGGTACACATCTGCCAGAGAATTGACAGCATCAAATTTCAGGTAAAGCTGCTTATCCCGCATCTGCGCGGCATCCGTACGGAACTCTTTCTTATACCAGGAAGAAGCCCTGCGGTAGTTACGGGTAGAATAGGCATCCGTATTCCAGGTATGTGGCAGATGTACCTGTTCCCAACCTTCCTCATGACATCGCACTTTCTGGAACCGATTGTCATTATACGCAACATAATACCAGCCGTCATTGAAACTCTGAACCACCCGCCCGGCATTGACAACCGGTACATGGTGGACAGACACAATATTAATAAAAATATTTTCTTCATGTTTTTCAATAGATTATATTATTCCACACAAGTCAGGCAAATACTGCAAGAATGCTGCATATAGTTTGCAGTGAAAATGCAGACAATATGCAGCAACAATGCCATCTCAACGCAGTGTCTCGAATGCTGCATATTGCCGCCTCGGGAATCAGTTAGAGTAACGTGAACGTTGCTTTCTTTACGTCCCGGCTATTTCTGCCAATCATCACCTCAAAGTTACCGGACTCGCATACAAAATCAAGATTGTAGTTGTAGAACTTCAGCAATTCGGGGGTAATCTTGAAAGATACTTTTTTAGATTCGCCGGCTTTCAGGAAAATCTTTTCAAAGCCTTTCAACTCTTTCACCGGACGGGTTACACTTCCCACAAGGTCACGAATATAAAGTTGAACACTTCTGCACCGTCTCTCTTGCCGGTATTGGTCACAGTCACGGTAGCAGTCAGTTCGCCCTTATCCGTCATGCTAGTCTTGTCCAAAGCCACGTCGCTATAAGAGAATGTTGTATAGCTCAAGCCGAAACCAAAGGGATAAAGCGGTTCATTGTCTATGTCTATATAGTTGCTGCGGAATTTCTGGAACCATGCACCGTCGGCAAGAGGGCGGCCCGTGTTCTTGTGGTTGTAGAACAAAGGAATCTGTCCCACGCTCTTCGGGAAAGTCGTAGTCAGCTTCCCACTCGGATTCACATCACCAAACAATACATCACCGATGGCAAAACCTGCCTCACTGCCCGCAAACCATACATTCAGAATGGCCGGCACGTTTGCCTGCTCCCAGTTCAGTACCAGCGGACGACCGGTAAACAGCACCAGTACCACCGGTTTTCCCGTTTTCAATAATTCCTGTAACAGTATGCGTTGGGTGTCCGTCATTTCAAGATTCGTGCGGCAACTGCTCTCTCCACTCATTTCCGAAGACTCACCGAGCGCAGCCACAATAACATCCGATTTGGCAGCCACGGCAAGAGCCTCGTCCAGCAACTCCTTGTCCGAACGATTGTCACGGTGTAAAGAACGTCCGAACATAGTGGCACGTTTCTCATATTCGGCATCACTCATCAAATTACAGCCTTTCGCAGTCAGTATTTCGGCTTTACCGCCTGCTACCGCCTTCAAACCTTCAGCCAAAGAAGTAGCATTCTTCAATACGGCAGCCACACTCCAAGTACCCGGCATATTACTGCGGCTGTCTGCCAACGGACCTACCACAGCAATAGTGCCCTTCTTGGCCAGCGGAAGCACATTACCCTCGTTCTTCAGCAACACCAAGCTCTCCGAAGCAATCTTACGCGCAACGGCACGATGCTCTTTGGTAAAGATTTGCTTCTTGGCACGCTTCACATCACAGTATTTATAAGGATTATCGAACAAGCCCAACTTGTACTTAGCTTCCAAAATACGGCGACAAGCCACATTAATTGCTTCTTCTGTCACTTTTCCTTCTGTCAATGACTTCTTGAGCGTACCAACAAATGCATCGCTCACCATATCCATATCTACACCAGCATTCAGCGCCAACGCGGCAACAGTCTGCGTATCGCCCATGCCATGGTCGGTCATTTCTGTAATTCCGGTATAATCTGTCACTACAAAACCGTCAAACCCCCACTGCTTACGCAATACATCCGTCATCAACCACTTGTTTCCAGTGGCAGGAATGCCATCGACCTCATTGAAAGAGGCCATCGCACTGCCCACACCGGCATCAACCGCCGCCTGATAGGGCAACATGTATTCATTGAACATGCGCTGATGGCTCATATCTACTGTATTATAGTCACGTCCTGCCTCACCGGCACCATACAAGGCAAAATGCTTTACACAAGCCATAATCTCATCATTACGGCTCATATCCTTTCCCTGATAACCACGTACCATGGCCTGCGCAATGGCTGCTCCCAGAAACGGGTCTTCACCGTTGCCCTCGGACACACGCCCCCAACGGGCATCACGGCAAATATCCACCATCGGACTGAATGTCCAGCAAATACCGTCGGCACTGGACTCAATGGCCGCAATACGCGCCGATTCTTCAACCGCCTTCATATCCCATGTACACGACAATCCCAAAGGAATGGGAAACACCGTTTCATATCCATGAATAACATCCATACCGAATAAGAGAGGAATACCCAAACGACTTTCTTCAACCGCCTGCTTCTGTACATCGCGGATACGTTCCACACCTTTCAGATTGAAAAGCCCGCCCACTTCACCGGCACGAATACGTTTGGCCACATTACTACTTTTAGCCTGACCGGTCGTAATCTCACCGGTAACCGGCAGATTCAACTGACCTATTTTCTCTTCCAGGGTCATCTTCTTCATTAAATCGTCAATGAAACGATTCATATCGACCGGAGATTTCTGCGCATACGCACTAACGGCAGTAAACATCAACAAGGCTAAAAATGATTGTAACTTGAAAAGTAAATGCTTCATGTCTTTCATGCTTTTAATTTATAGAAATATTATTTTGCTGCAAATAAAAGAAAAGCATGCGACAACCTCCACATCCCGCACTACAATAAAAGTACATCCAATCACTAAAAACAAAATAGGAAGTACAATATTAGTACTTCCCCCATTAATATTTTACTGTAAAACAGTTATTTAAAATTTATAAGGAAATCAGTTAGACTTTCTTCCGGAAGCAGATTGAATTTCTTGCGCAACCGGTATCTTGCAGCATCAACCCCACGCGTGGAAATATTGAGCAACTTCGATATCTCCTTTGTCGGCATATTCAAGCGAAGCAATGCGCAAAAGCGCAAATCTCCTGAAGTCAAATCTGTATATTGAAGTTTCAGATTACGGAAGAAGTTTTCGTGTATACGGTCAAAATTAGCCTGAAACATAGTCCAATTCTCTTTATCGGACACTATATTGCTATTAACTAAAGTGAGCAGCTTATCCAAGTTCTTACGGCCATACTGCCCCGACAACTTTTGCCGCTGTATCTCTTCTTTCAAGGAATTCAGAAATTCCTGATGGGCGATATTTGTCATTACCACACTGGACAACTCCTTGCTTTTAAAACGCAAATCGGCCTCAAGCTGCTCCTTTTCCAACTCAACAATCTTCTTCTCTTGCCGCTCGAGTTCTGCCTGATGGGCTACGCGCTGCCGTTCAATCACACGGTCTTTCTTTTTCTTCACGAAACGGTAGACCAGATATTGCAACAAAGCCAACAGACACAATCCTGCCAAGATATAACTTCCCACAGCCCAATAAGACAAGTACCACGGAGATAATATCTCAAAAGGAAGCTCTACCGATGCCAAAACCCTATCAGTATTATATATCTCAGCTTGGAAAATATAATTTCCATAAGGAAGACGGGCATACATTTTCTGCAAACTGCGTCCACTGGGCACCCATTGTTCGGAATAGCCATCCAACTTATATCTTACCTTATAAGTATAATCACTATAAACCGGATAACACAAGGTAAAACTCACTGTATTAAATTCGGACTCCACCCGGACTCCCGGCTGCGCCACCAATGTTTTCCGCTCACCACTGAATTCATCAATAGCCCGCATTCCCGAAATCCATAAAGAACGTTTGACTCGGGATTTATACAACGAAGAACTATCCGTCTCAATACGGGCAATGGCATTGTTCAGGCAAAGATAGGAATGATTATTTCTCTTGTCATAAGCACGCTTCCACGCTCTTCCACTGCCAGACCGTCAAACAAAGAATATGGAATCCGGAGTTCTATATCGAAAGTATTTATCGCACATTTCACCAAATACACCGTTCTGTCCCCTACAAACCAATAACGATCTCCACTTGCACGACTCACAGTCTTGATTTCCCTCAATTCCGCCAATTGTTCATTCATCGTTTCATAAGGAACAATCGAGTCGGTCATATCTTCATAAGTATAAAAGTATTCTCCATTAGAAAAAACCACCCGACCATTGATTTTAAAAAGCGTGAAACTTCCACCCTCTACTTCTCCCAAACTCTCATACTTCCGCACATCCTTTACCAGCTTCATATCCGGATCAATCCGAAAGCGATACAAACCATTCCTTAAGTGTTTCGCCCAGATATTCCCCTGATGGTCCACTTCTATATGGCGAATCATGTGACTGAACCCACGTAAGGACCGAGTAAAATAATACTCTCCCGAAGCAGTTTCCGTATATAAATTCAAAAGCGCATAAGTCCCCTCCAATAAAAAAGACTGTTCCTTCAATTCAATCTTTTCCATACACATCCCTCCCTTTGCGTCAGCCACCTGCTTTGACTTCAATCCCGATATAAGGAAAGTACCTTGTTGTGTCCGCAAAAAATCTGTTTTCCCCATTCATCGACGAACCACGCTTGTTCTTCCAAGCCCGGAACCAATTCAGCCTTTCCATCCTTAAGCCAATAAAGTCCTTGATTAGAAGCAATATAAGCTTCATTTTCCCTTACTAGAACATCATATACCATACCTATTTTACGAAACGGAGGTTCATAATAATAGATTAGAGAATTATTGTGTATATAGGCAATACCTTCATCCAAAGCTGTCCATATATTATTGTCATCATCACAATACAACTTCAAAACAGTATTGTTCTGTAGTTTATTATCCGTATTGACCTTCCAAATCAGCTTTCCTTTTTTATCCAACGCATATATGCCATCGGATATTGTGCCAACAACGTAGCAACTGTCTTTGGTCATCACCGCACGATTAATGGTATGCTTCCTGAATACATCATCACATTCGGTTTCCCATTTTCCACCTCCATCTCGATAGAGAAAACCTCCCTGATTACGGGTAAGCATTAAAACCGCATCATCATAAGGAAGCCCGGCCAGGACATCGCTATTCCCAAATGCCTTTCTGGGAATAAGTTCTTCCATTTCCTGCCAGAAAAGACACAAAGTCCACCATTATTCTTTGAGAATAAAAAGTATTTCCAACCTGAAATAAGTTCAGAGGAAGACTCTTCATCCGAGTACCTTCCACCGAATTTCCATTATAAAAAAAGAGAGAACCAAACGATTGAAAAACAATTTCTCCTTGAACGCAAACAATGTTCCAGATTTCATCGTTATGAAAAGTAAAATCCTTCACCTCATCTTTTAGCGAATGATATTCAAGGGTATTATAAGGAGTACGGACAAAATAACCGAATTCTTCGTAAGAGCCTACATAAATTCTTCCATCTTTACTGATATATATAGCACGCACAATTCCTTTTGTCGGTAATTCATACAACCGCCAAGCACTTCCATCAAATTCCAGCAGTCCATTATTATTGCCAAAATACATCACCCCTCTTTCATCTTGTGCAATAGACCAATTCTGAATACCGGCATTATAATCCGACACCGAATAGCTCCTCACTATAGGAGAAAAAAGGTATGGGTGAAGCTTGCAGCAAACTACTGAAAACCAAAGACAAGAGAAACGTTATTGCAATTCTCATGAGTACTGTTTATAGGTATTTACCAGCAAAGATAAAGCTTTTTGCGTTTTCGTAAAAACAAAATCGCAGATTATCCTCTTTTATAGAAAGATAACCCGCGACAACTGATAACTCACTTTATTAATTTTCAGCCGTTTTCTGTTTTCCCAAAGGAATAGAAACCCCCAAGTAAGCATTGACATTCTTCGTATTCTTGCCAAAGAACATATAGTCTGTTCCCGCAAAGAAAGGACCCAGTTTCAGTGCCAGACCGAAGGTTTTACCGGCTCCTTGAAGTACGGAATAGCTGGCAGCTACATTGAAAGCATTCGTCGGACGGATGCAGGCAGAGAAAGTCAGCTCATTCAAAGTTTTCGGTTTGGCAAACGACCGGTATACAAGGCACCCACTACCAGCCAATCATTCAGTAAGGCATATTCAGCGCCAAGAACCATTGTAGAAGTCAATCCACGGGTACGGCTCTTCTCAGAAGCCTCCTCCGTCTTGAGCTGCAACATGTCATAGTTAAGAATCTCGCCGCTGTTCACAATATTCATGAACTCCTGCTGCGAGGCCGGGTCAAGAAGATCATAAGTCTGCTCTGCATTGGCTCGCGCTATACTGGTATTCGATTTAGACCATTTGATAAAGCCCAAATCAAGAACTGAAGCAGAAAGTGTCAATTTATCCAGTAACTTGTAAGATACTCCCAAATCAATAGCCCCACCATATCCGGCAAAACCAAAACTGCCAAAATCGATTTCATCGATATAATCACCATTCTCATTCTCGGGAAGTTCTAACAGCTTTGACGAGTTCTCCAAAGTTGCATCCACTTGAATGGAAGCTTTACTCGTCACTCCTGAAGAGCCGACAGAAGGAGTTTCCACATGAATCTGGTTGATGTTCAGCTTTAAGTTACCGATACCCAGCAGCATCTTCACCTTACCACCTACAGCCATCGGTCTGTGATATTCCTTGCAAAGCCAAGGCCGACTTCCGCATAGGAATTTATCTCAAGCTTCTGTCCATTAATGGTTTCGTTAATACCCAAATAGTCAGAAATATTGTCACCGAACTCCCGGCTGCTCATGTTATTCATAAACTGGAACATGGTTTTCGGTATGGCGGCACCGATATCATTACGCAACCCCACATTGACTGACCAGAAGTTCTTTCCTTTATACCACCCGGCAGACAGAATGTCGGTACTCAAATTCACATTCAAGTTATTGGTAGCATCCAGTCGGTTCATAAAGTCATTGCTCATGAAATAGTCGCTATCATCACTGTTCTCAATAATGTCCATAATATCCCTATACCCCAGGGAACTGGAGTTGACGGTAGCATTCAACGAACCTATCACGGGAATATTCAGATAACCGCGTCCCGGCATCAAGGCCGGATTGAGCTGCATACGCTGGTTACTTCCTTCCATAAAGTAGGAAGTGCGCAGGAACTGGGCTTGTCCGGAAAGAGAGAAGCAAAGCAACAATACCACAAACAGCCATACTCTCAGAGAATTCAATTGTTTCATAACCTTGTCAATATTTTCATTATCACCTGCAAAAATATAAAACAAGTTAATACCCTACAAACAACTTAACCGGATAGTCGTGTATAAAAGGCTTATACAGAGACTATCCGGTATAAATTAAGGAGCAAATAAAAGAATCCTCTTAAGAGTGTCCTTATACTATTTCATCATAAACATGTTCATTTGCTCTCGTAGCGGTACTCAGAAAAACCGGGGCTGTCTCCTTTCTTTGTTGCAGAGACATTGACGTCACTGCCGGAGCACTCAACATTTCCTTATATTTTTCCGGAGCAGTGAGTATCTTTACAGCCTCTTTCAAATCATCATCATCTTTCAACTGCTGGATAATGCTTCCACGCTGGAAATAATAACGCTTGATGATTTCTACCGCAATCATGCTCTTGATGTCCTTGGAGAAATGGTCAAGGTCACGGTCCAGATTATGCGACAATTTTTTCTCCAGCGCTTCAAACTCTTTCGAAGCATCAGTCAGATAGCCCTCAAATTCGGCCATCTCCTTCAGGTTCTTCAGCATCTTCTCTGTCTGCTGGTCGTATTTGAAGTCCGCCTTTTTCACCATCGCCTTGAAGTCCGCATAATCGGCATCTGTAATTTCAAACTTCTCTGCTGAAGGGATGGTAGGATGTTTCAGGCAATAGTCCGTGGCATAATTGAAAATAAGATTGTCATTGACAAGATAGAACAGAATGTTGGGCAGCTTCTCCTGCTTCACCGCAATGTCCGGAGTCACGCCTCCACCATCCCGCACTTCACGTCCGGCAGCCGTATGGAACACGGTAGTAAGGCTGTCCGGAATACGTCCCACACTGCCGTCCTCATTCCGGTGCTTGTAGTCGATAGCCTGCACACAACGGCCGCTGGGAATATAATATTTGGAAGTCGTCAGCTTCATGGTACCACCGTATGGCAACGGACGGGTGGTCTGCACCAATCCCTTACCGAAAGTACGGTTACCGATAATGACCGCACGGTCAAGGTCCTGCAAAGAGCCCGCAAGGATTTCTGACGAAGAAGCCGTTCCGCCATTGACCAGAACAGCCAAAGGAATTTCCAGATCCAACGGTTCACGCAATGTCTTGTAGGTATTGCTGGCTTGCTTAATCTTACCCTTTGTCGTCACAAGTGTTTTTCCGCGAGGCAGAAAGAAGTTGGCTATCTCTATAGACTCATCCAGCAAGCCCCCCCATTGTTCCGCAAGTCAATCACCAACGAAGTCATCCCCCGCTTCTTCAAGTCCAGAAAAGCCTGCTTGAACTCCTTGGAAGGATTCCCCGAGAAGGTGCTGAGATTGATATAACCTATATTATTATCCAGCACCGTATAATAAGGTATGAACGGCAATTGGATGGAACGGCGCACAATGTCGAAATCCAACGGTTTCTCTGTACCGGGACGTTGCACTTTCAGCTTGAAGCTGGTACCCACTTGTCCGCGAAGCATCTCGCTGACTTCCTGGTTGTTCTTTCCGGCAAGGTCTTTTCCGTCAATTTCCATCAAAATATCTCCGGCTTTCAGGCTACATCGGCAGCAGGCATATTCTCGTATGGCTCAGATATCATGGAACGTTTCAGTTTCGGATTCCAAGTAATCACAGAACCTATACCACCATAGGAATTCTTCAGCATCTGCTCCAATTCGCTTTGGTCATCTTCCGGATAATACTCCGTGTAGGGATCCAGCGAGTAGAGCATGGCATCAATGCCTTCACGGATAGTCTTGTTCGGATCAATCGTATCCACGTAGAACATATCCAACTCTTTCACAATGGAATTGAATATATCCAGATTCTTTGCTATTTGGAAACTGCGGCTATCACCACTCTTAAACCCCCAAAAACAAACGGCTCCCGCTACAATCAGCAAGGTAACCATCCAGCGTATCTTTAAAATTCTTCTCATAATTATGATAATGTGCTAATATGCCAATGTGCCAATGTGCTAATAACCTGCAGCGTAATAGCGAAACAAATATTGCGTAGCCAATTAGCACATTGCACATCAGCACATTAATTAATTAATAAAATTTCTTCCTTGATTTTTCCCATTGTGCTGCCTGAAGCTCCGTACCCACCACTTGTATCACATCTTTGGAGAGAAGGGAGCCTATCTTGCCACATTTCTCCAGCGAGTAGCCACACGTCAGTCCATACAAGAAACCTGCCGCAAAATAGTCGCCAGCTCCTGTAGTGTCCACCACTTTCTCTACCGGAGCCGCTTGTACCTGCACCATCTCTGTACCTTTGCGAATCAGAGAACCACGGGCACCCACCTTTACAATGGCTATGCTACACATTTGGCATGATATCCAATGCTTCCTCCGGTTCCTTACCCGTAAAAGCCTTTGCCTCTTCCTCATTGGCAAAACAATATCCACATATTTGTTGACCAACAGAGAGAAAAATTCAAGGTCTCCTTCTACTATATTGTAGCTCGCCATGTCCAAACATACTTGTAAGCCGGCCTCTTTAGCCAGCTCAATGGCACGGAGAATCATATCATGGTCTTGCACCAGATACCCCTCTATAAATAGGTAAGCATATCCTTTGAACATATCCAGCGAAAGATCTTCCGCCTTCAATGTAGAAGCCGCCCCCAAATAAGTGCCGAAAGTACGCTCCCCATCAGGAGAAATGAAAGTAGAGGCTACACCGGACGGAAGGGTAGTGGAAAGCAATAAATTCGCCTCTGTCCCACGTTCCAGCAGGCTATCCCGGAAAAGTTACCGTAAAAGTCATTGCTTACTTTTCCGATGAATCCCGTACCCGCACCAAGGCATGCCATTGCCCGAATTGCGTTTCCGGCAGAACCTCCGTTAGCCAAGTGCGTCTTCATCCGGCTGAAATACTCACTAATTTTCAAGAACTTATCTTCATCAATCAGCGTCATGCTTCCTTTCGGAAGCTGCATCTCCGTCAAAATATTATCATCTTCAATGATTGCCAGCGCATCGACCAAAGCATTGCCCAACCCAATTATTTTATCCATCTTCGATATTTTTTTTGCAAAGATATTGCATATTTCAAAATATCCTATTACTTTTGCAGGCGCATTTGAGAAAAAAACAACATTCTTCCTTAGCTCAGTCGGTTAGAGCATCTGACTGTTAATCAGAG
>ENA-OQDD01000427-OQDD01000427.1-human-gut-metagenome-genome-assembly--contig:-NODE-427-length-17500-cov-1.810511_pt1 | contig 17500 bp, 24 predicted proteins | sample MGYA00242507_ERZ504598 | MGnify/ENA primary metagenome ERZ504598 (study PRJEB26092, sample SAMD00036318) | human gut metagenome | host: Homo sapiens | study: EMG produced TPA metagenomics assembly of... | reverse complement strand
GGCCGGGACAGTTCGTTCTGCTTTGATTGTACTGTTTCGCGCCCCATTTGTAAAGAGGAAGTTGCCGCCAGAATATCCGCGTCCCAGAGAGGTGACAGTAAAACTGGCTTTTATAAAAGGAACGGATACTCTCCCGGCGGGGGTCTGTGTGCTGCGGAAAGGCACTTTTTTGCGCTTTCCTCTTGCTTTTTTGGCGCGGGTGTGGTAATATAATTCGGCAGTATCTGTAAATCTGAAAATATGCGCTCGTAGCTCAGCCGGTAGAGCATCTGACTTTTAATCAGAGGGCCAGGGATTCGAGTTCCCTCGAGCGCACCAAAATCCCACGAAGAATCACAAGATTTCTCGTGGGATTTTCTTTTTGTACGCCATTTGCACGGTCTCTGCACGGTTTTTGCACGGTCCGCATTTTTCATGTCAGATGGAGTAAGTCCGTGAATTACTCTGCAATTCGTGCTATTTTTTGCAATTCAGGTCAGCAGAGCCAAGCGGAGCTGTGCTTTTACAGCAGGGTCCGCGTCTTTCAAAAGCTCCAGCAGAGCCGACATAGAGATGGTCGGTTCTGCTTCAACCGGGGCAGCCTGCACAGGTGTTGTTCCCGGCTTGTAGAAGCCTTCCTCGAACTTTTTACCCAGCTTCTTGCGGGAATCCTGCTGGATGTGTGCATAGGTGTTGACCAGCAGATTGGCACTGGCGTGACCCGTTGTGCTGTACCGCCTTTCACATCGCCGCCGGAGATCATTAGCTGGTAGGTGGCACTGGAATGGCGCAAGCCGTGAAAGACGATGTGCGGGAACACCGGGTGAGCATCCTGCCATTTCTCGAATTTCTTCCGAATCAGGACAGGTTCAACTGCCAGACCGTTCGGCAGGCGCAGGAGCATCCCGCTGTTGCGGTATCTGCCATCCATGTCAGCCTCATCCATTTCCAGATGCTTGAACCAGTGCTTCAGTTCTTCTTTCAGAGCTTCCGTCATGAAAATCGTGCGGCAGGAAGATGCCGTTTTGGTCTTTTTCAGAACCAGAACCGTGTTGCTGCCCTCGCGCTTGTCCTCGAACTCCCGGAGAATGCAGTCTTTCCCTGTTCTGGCAAGTGACGCTTTCTGGACACGCTGCATAGATTTGTTGATGGTGAATGTTCCATGCCATCGGCAGCATCGAAGTTGATGTCCTCCGGGGTCAGTCCGGCAACCTCACCCTCTCGGAGTGCACCCACCAGTGTCAGGTGGACAGCCAGATGCAAAATCGGGTCCTCCATGCTGCGAGTGCAGCCTGCATTTCGCCAACGTCCCAGATGGAGCGTTCCTGTGTGGACTTCTTAGGGCTATCCACAGGAACAGGGCTTTTGATGAGGATGCCCCACTCCACGGCATAACGGAATGCAGTCCCCAGCAAGCGGTGTACTTCATGGATAGTCGTGCCAGAAAGCAAACGCTGTTTCTGCTTGTCTGAAAGCACCTGCTTCTTCCCCTCAAGATACTGCCCGCAGGGGGTGTGGTGTACAAGTCCTCCAAATGGTAGGGCTTGAGCTTTTGCTCGCAGCCCCTTTTCCGCATCAGCCGGAACCAAGGTGTAACACACTAGACTTTGCAAGCAAAGTCGTGTGCCAAAGAGCATTCTGCGGCTCTTTGGAATCTTCTTAGCTGGGCACTTGGATAGGCGGTGCCCAGTTATGAGCAGCCTTGTGGAGTGTCTCGGTTTCACTGCAAAAGGCCCCACACACCGGCATTGATCGGCATGCAGGGCATATTTGCGATTTGAGGGAAAATTACAGGGCAATCATTGCGTTACAGGTGTCAGCTCATACACATGATCGAACTGCGCACGGCGCTCTGCCGACAGGTGGTGGCTGATGAGAATCAGTGTCAGGTCGGGATTGGTAAGCAGGCTCTTTTCCACAAGGTCGGCGTTTTTCTGATCCAGTGCACTGGTGCCCTCGTCCACCAGCAGGATGGAGCGATTGTGAATTAGGGCACGGGCAATGGCGACACGCTGCTTCTGACCGCCGGAAAGATTACTGCCATCCTCACCTACAACGGTGTCAAGGCCATCTGGCATGGCGGCCAAATCTGCGGCAAGGGCACTGCCCTGAATGGCCGCATGCAGCTGCTCTTCCGAGAAATCTTCACCCAGTGTGATATTCTCCCGAATCGTAGTATTGAACAGGAACACATTCTGCTCAATGTAACTCATCTGTTGCTGGAGCTGAGCGGGTGTAACGGTGTGAATGTCCACATCGTCAAACGAAATCGTACCGATGTAGTCCGGCAGCCAGCCCAAAAGCAGCTTGAGCAGAGTGGATTTTCCACAGCCGGAGGGTCCTGTCAGGGCATACTTTTTGCCCTTTTCAAAGCGAAAGGAGGCATCTTTCAGGATGGGCTTTTTCTCATCATAGCAGAAAGAAACTCTATCTACCGTAATGGAGGCTTTCAGCGGTGACATAGGGGCAATCTCTTCCGATTTGGAATCAGTATCGACCGTTGACAGCTTGCAAAAGTAGGGCTTGCTGGCTGAGAGGGAGAGACGCAAACCGGCCAAACTGTTAAAGCCGTTTGCCACGCCTCCGATCAGATTGACACCACCGGCAAGTGTGCCTGTGGTGACAAGTCCCATGCTGGTCAGCGCAGCAATCAGCACAAGCGAGCCGAGCTGAAGTGCGACGTTGATAAAGCCAATCAACGCCTCCATGCGAGATTTGCCATAGCTCAGTTGGCAACTGGGCTTTTCAATGTCATCGCTGATCCTATTTCCCTGCTGGAGAAAGAGATTTCCTCTGCCAAAAAACTGGAGTACGTCAAAGCCTGTCAGAAGGTCCTTCAAATGGTTGATGGCGGCAGTCTGCTGCACACCGCAGTTTTGTCCCAATAGTTCCAACTTTTTCTGGAACAGTTTTGGGGAAAGCCAAAGGACAACTGCTGTGATCACAGAAAAAACAACCAGCGACCAATGCAAAAAGGCGAGCCCCAAAACGCTGAACACGATCTGCGCAATTTTGCCTACACAGCCGAAGAAGGGAATCCAAGCAAGCTGTTCTAATTGCTTCACATCATTGGTCAACCGGGCGAGATATTCGCCGGTGTCGAACTGATGAAAATCGGTATGGCTCTTGCGCAGGAAGGAGTGATACAACTCATCTCGTACTGTATTGTTCAAAGCGCGAATAGTTTTGGCCTGACAATGTTCCTGTAAAGCAGTAAAAAGAAGATAGCTCCCCCAACAGGCCAGATCGGCTGCCGTCCAAAAGATAGTACTTCGCAGATCCAGCAATACAACGGCATCAAAAACCTTCATCAAGGCAAGTTGAATCAGAGCCTGAGCACCATAGGCGATGATGCAAACAAGCCGGTGAGGGTACTGAGCCTCCATTGCTTTTTCAGATAGTGTATCATTGTTTCCTCCATGTGTATATCAAAGAGCTTAGAATGCATTTCATCTGCTGTTCCGGTATTTTATCACAAAAAGTTTCGATTGACCATATCGTCTGGTGTAATAAAAAATTACATGGGACGACAGGTTTGCACAAGAGACGCTTGCACACATGTGCAAAATCTAGTATATTACAATTATGGCAATACTAAAGTTTGGAGGGAGTTGCTAAATGCAGAATTACAAATTGGGTGAGTATATCCGCCAGCGGCGTTTGGATCTCGGGTTGACACAGGAGCAGGTCTGTGCAGGCATTTGTGAATCTGTTACATTGTCCAGAGTTGAAAACGGAAAACAGACTCCCAGCCGAAATCGAATCAATGCGATTCTACAGCGCCTTGGTCTGCCGGATGACCGATATTATGCGCTGGTAACACCGGAAGAACTGGAAATAGAAGCACTCAAGAAAGAAAATTGTTGCCTGTAATGCGCTAAAGTGCGTTGAGGATGGCTTTGACAAAATAAGTCAGCTTGAGAAAATTGTAAAGCCAGATGATCAAATCACACAACAGTTTATTCTTCGATCGAAAGTCCTTTTGGGAGGATTGGATAAAAGATATTCAAATGACGAGCGAATTCAAATGTTGGTGCAAGCCATTCGGATGACCATACCGGATTTTCAACTGGACAAAATTGAAGACTTTCTCTTTACATTGGATGAAATGAAACTGGTCAATCAAATTGGAAATGCGTATTCTTTGAGCGGTGACAATGAAAAAGCAGCCGATATTTTCTATCGACTGCTTCAATATATAAGAAGGCATCTTCCGGAAACGGTTACTTCAAACAGGATGCTTCCCTTGGTTTTGTATAATTTTGCCAGATCGTTGGATTTGTCGCAAAAGTATGAGGAAGGCGCAAAGGTGGCAAGATGCGGAAAAGAAGCATGTATAAAATATGGACATTATCAGGTGCTTCACTCGTGTTTGGAAATCGAAGCTGAATGCGACTTCTTTCTTGGAAAAAAGGAGGAGAGTGTCGAACGATATCGTGAAGCTTTTTACATTTGCAAAGTCATGGGATATGAAGATGATTTGCAGATTATCCGCACAGAAGCAGAAAAGTATCTGAACATCTTATTTTGAATATCATGTAATGTCGTCCTGCGGCGTGACGGCATCTACGGATGGAGTAGGACATTCCGGTTTATCGTCTGGATTGCTTTTGGTGGATGAAGTTGAATTGGATGAAGAGGAACTTGTTTCTGCTGTAGAATGGATAGCAATGGGGGTGCCCAGTAAAATTAATGCACTGAGGACAACTGTAGTGACAAGCGAGAAAAATCTTTTCATAGTAGCACATCCTTTCTTTTTATATCGTTATCATACAACAAGTTGAGCGAAAAGACCATGTCTTCCATGTAAGAAAAAATTACATGAAACGACAGGCTGCCATACGGGGTGCATCTATCACAATAAGAGAGGATGCATAATGCGGCACTTATCACTCAAACCAATGCCGTCAAGTCGTTGTCGGATGGGTCGATTTTAGTTTGTTCCAGAGTAAGTGCACGGTTTCTGCACGATTTGCACGGTCACACAGGATGCACAGGTGGATTTCCGTTGCAAAATCCGACAAGGGATACACAAACTATATGTTCAAAAATTGCGGTGTTTCACTATAAAACGGCGATATAGCGCAACTTCCATAAATCGAGATATGTGCTATGCCTGCGCTTTTAATCAGAGGGCCAGGGATTCGAGTTCCCTCGAGCGCACCAAAAGGACGATAAATCGTTGAGATAAACGGTTTGTCGTCTTTTTTGTTTTATATAGGCTTTTTGGTCTTGTACCTGTGATTTTTTCAAAAATTTTAGAGGTCAGAGGTACAAAAATGAAGAAGATCCAGAAGAATTATGAGCTGAACGCAGGCGAGAGCTTCCGCCTCGACAAGAACGGTCTCCACGGCGTCACGGCGCAGGGCCGCTTCAAGATGGGCCTGCTGCTGGTGCTCGAGTAAAAACATCTGCAGAACGCAGAAGACCGACGGCTTTCCGGGATGGAAGCTGTCGGTCTTTTTGTTCAAAACAGGAAAATACTGGAACGGAAAAGGGCGCAATATCCCTTATAAATGGCGTTTCGAAAGCAGAAATTTGGCTCAACGTCCAAAATTAAGGTTTGGATGCTTGACAAAGCGGAGATAGGATAGTACACTCAAAAAGAAAATTGATGCATAGCATCCTCAAGGTGAAAAAGATTCACAGAAGAACGGGCGTCTCCGAACTGAAAACGGAAGGAGGCTAGGGACATGACGCTGTTTTCTTACGAGATTTTCGATGCAGTCGCGCGTCAGGGCAGCTTTAACAAAGCAGCCCAGCAGCTGCATCTGACCCCCTCTGCCATCAGCCATGCCATCGCGGTGATGGAGGCTGAGCTTGGCTTTACCTTATTCAACCGCGGCAAAAACGGCGTGACCATGACCAGCTATGGCGCTTCGCTCTACCCGTCCATCCGGGCGGTGCTCAACAGCGACGAGGCCCTCAAGCAGAGCATCGCCCGCCTGAACGGCCTGGAAAAGGCAAGGTGAAGCTGGGTGCATTCAACTCGGTCTGCGCCGGCCTGCTGCCCCAGATCCTCAAGAGCTTCATGGCAAGCTACCCACAGATCGAAGTCGAGTCTATCAGGGTACTTACGACGACGTGAAGGAGTGGCTGCGCACCGGTCAGGTGGACCTGGCCTTCCTGTCTGCCAGCTGCCGCGAAGAGTTCAACCTGACCGAGCTGTTCCGTGAGCCGCTGCTCTGCATCGTGCCGCAGGACTGGCCCGAACCGCCAAACGGCATTATGACGCCGGAGCTGATGAACGGCCAGAGCTTTGTCGTCCAGTGCGACGCCACCGACGCCGAGATGCGCCAGTTCCTCAAGAAATACTCCATCTCCACCGAGCGCCGCTGCCACGTCATCGACGACCAGTCCAACATCGCCATGGTGGAGGCGGGCCTCGGCATCTCCATCATGCCCCGGATGCTGCTGCGCAGCTGCACGGCGGCGGTCAAAATCTACCCCATCGAGCCGGAAGAGTACCGGGTGGTGGGTCTGGCTGTCCAGCGCCCCACGGCGATGGCTCCGGCGGTCGAGCAGATGTTCCACCACATCGTGGACTTCTGCCGCCAGATGGACCCGCAGCTTCTCTGAGAATACGAAAATGACCGGGCCGCAGCGATGCGGCCCGGTTTTTACATCCCCGATCGCAGAGTTGATGATTGAATCCGCTGGAAAAATACGGTATACTATAGCAAATCACCTATACGATAGAAATGTCAGAGGTTTATGAAAGCAGCAAGGGGGAAAGACCATGAAACGACGTGATTTCTGTAAAGCGCTGGTTTGCAGTGCAGCTCTTGCGCCCGGGCTGGCACTGCCCCGGGCTGAGGCAGCGGCAAAAAGCCAGACGGTGGGCCGGGCAGTCCCGGCGGGCAATTATACAATGTCCTTCCGCAGCGAGCTGAGCCAGATGGACATTGAGCACGAATATTACTACAGCGACAGTTTTTTTGCGCACAGCTCCATCCAGTACGACCACCAGCTGGCGCTGGCGACGCTGGGCATGGTGACGGCTGCTTTCAATACATGGGCCAGCGATGCGAAATACTGGGCCAACGGGGACGTGGGCCGCGAGAACAGCCTCGACGCAGCCTATACCAAGCTGGGCTTCGGCGACGTGAAATACCGCTATTATGATGTCGATGTGGGCAAGGCGGGCGACTTCGTGGGCTGGTCCACGGCCCGCAAGACCATCATCCTGAACGGGAAGCGCACCACCATCGTGGCGCTCATCCTGCGCGGCGGCGGTTACGGCGGCGAGTGGGTGAGCAATCTGCACACCGGCGCGGGCCACGCCCACAGCGGCTTTATCATCGGTGCATGAGGTGTTTGCCGATTTGAAGAACTATCTGGCGCAGCTCAGCAAAAGGGAGAGCTGGGCGTCGTCAAGCTCTGGATGGGCGGCTACAGCCGCGGTGCGGTGGTGGCGAACCTTCTGGCCGCCCGGGTCAACAGGGAGCTGTCCGGACTGGAACGGGAGAATGTCTTCGTCTACACCTTTGCGACACCGGTGGCCCTCGGCCCGCAGGACTACCCCGACTTGCAGCAGGACTACGACAACAACCACAACGCCGACGGCAGCCTGAAAGAGAGCTGGGGCGAGAGCAACATCTTCAACATCATCTCCAGCGGCGACATCGTGCCGCATCTTCTGCCCGAAGAGTGGGGCTTCCACCGGAACGGCAACGACCGCTTCCTTCCCTCCACCCGGAACGAGGAAGAGCTGGAAGACCTGAACGAGATAGGCAGGAATGATTTCGGCCCGACGCCGCTGGACTTCAGATGGCTGGCCACCGACAAAGAAACGGACGAAGTCATGCTCCGTATGGAGGAGTACTTCATCTCCCGCGAGAACTACCATGAGAAGTACGAAGCCGCCCTGATGGACATGATACAGTGCGCCTTCATCCGCTCGGAGAAGGAGGTCACGCAGAACAAAGTTCTGGACGATGGCGAGGTCATCCAGCGGCTGCGCACCCTCACCCATCTGAAGAATATGGATTACTGGAAGATCTCCCGCGCCGTCTGGGCGGCATCCACCATGAGCCGTGCCGTGCTCAAGCGGTCGATGCGGAGAATATCCCCATCCGTGCGCAGCAGATCGTCGTGCCGATCCTGGCGGTGGGCCTTTGCTATGGCCTCGAGAGCGAGGCTGTGAGCCTCATTGCAAAGTACATCCTGATGTTCGTGTCGATGAGGAGCGCGCCCGACGACGCCATCCGGGCGGCGTTCTGCCACCACTGCGAGAATTACATTGCGCTGATGGAATATTACGCCCCTCAGAGCACTGCATGGAAGCCACCACCCGCACCTGAAAACCGAAAATTCGGAGACAGCAGACCGCTGCCGGAGTCGAAAGACCCCGGCGGCGGTTTTTCATGCGTAAATTTTTTGCACTGGCACGCAATGACATCCTTCGTGTCCGGTAAACGGTATCCTGATAACGCAAAGGGCGGCATCCCCGCCGGGAGCGAGAATGAAGGAGGGCTGTTGTATGCGGAATCGACTGGAACGGAGGCGGCTGACACTGCGCGCCGCAGCACTGTGCATCGTGCTGGTGCTGCTGTGCGGCTGTCTGCTGCCCGCATTTGCCGAAGGGCCGGAGCGGACGGACAGCGTGCCGGACCAGACATGGGGCGAGGAAATAGAGGACGAGCCTGCCTGGGACGAAGAAGAGGACATCCGGACAGACGAGCCGGTGCTCCTGCCCGCGGAAGGCGGCATCCCCGTCGTGGTGGACGGGCTGGATGACATCGGGCTGCCCGACGAGACGCCGACGCCGGACAGCGGGGCCGTCAGAGCGGACGAGCATTTTGAGAGGACCTATCTCTTCTGGCTCAGCGAGTCGGACGAGGCCGACGGCGGCCTGCCCTACGCGGAACAGACCGTGGCAGCGGCGAAGAGCTTCTGATGCCCGAAGAGCCGGAGGTGGAGGGAAAGAGCTTCCGCTTCTGGTACAGCCGGGACGACGAAGGACGGCGGTCCGCTTCGTGCCGGATGAAGGACCGCTCTGGCCGGAAGCGGACAGCGAGTGCAGCCTCTACGCCTGTTTCACCGACGATGAGGCCCAGCAGGAGGAGTCCGTTTCAGACGAGGAGGAGGACATCGCCGTTCTGCCGGAGCTGTGGGAAGAACGGCCCGCCGCCGAGGAGGAAACGCCTCCGGATGAGGCGGAGCAGCCCGAAAAAGACAGATTCTCTGAGGAAGATGCCGACTTGGACGACGACAGCGTAGCCGAGGACAAAAACGCCCTGCCTGCGGACGAACTTGATGAGGATGCACCGGGCTGGGAGGATCGGACTCAGGAGGAATCGGCGGCGGTCTTCCTGCTCAAGACCCCCACCAGCCTGCCCGGCAGCAATGACCCCAGCCAGTGGGCGCCGGACAACAGCGAGTGCAAGTGGGTCGGTAAGGTGAAGACCTACGGCGCGGCATGGGAAGATAACGGCAAGAACATCCTGACAGATGTGTCAGACTATGTTGTATCGTGGCCGGGCGGCGCGACGGGCGACGCATGGTCGCTGAAACCGGGCGATGACTACTGGGACGAGGTCGTCGATGAGATATGGGACGAGTATAAGGACACCATCGAAGAGGCTACCGGCGTCGAAGGGCTGACGCAGGACGATTTGGAGAGCATCGTGGTGACGCCGTACAAGATCTCGCGCAGCAACGGGACAGAACCGGATAAGCACATCGACTGCATCATCAGCGTCAAAAGCAGGAAAAACTTCACGGCCCGGTTCAACGTCCGCGCCCCGGGCGAGGACGACTACAGCATCCGGGAAAGCCGCGAGTACCAGAGCGGCGAGCGGGTGGAAGAGACGACGGCGGACATCGAAAAAGAGCTCGACATCGGCGGTGCGCGCTATGTCTTCGACGGCTGGTACAAAGAGCTCCCCGGTTCGGTGACGGATGAGCCGGACCCGAAGGAAAAGGTATCGCAGGACGAGTGGGAAGAGGGCTATGAGCCACCGACGAAGAGCTGGAAAACGGCGTCGTCAACTTTTATGCCCACTACGTTCTGGTCGATATAGACCCGGACACCGGCGTGGAGACAGACTTCTTCGGGCTGCCGCTGATGCTGTGTGCCGGTGCGGCCGTTCTGGGCTGTAAAAACAGAAAGAAGGAGGAAGATGAGTGAAGGAACCAAACGAGGCGCTTGCCCCGGAGGCCCCGCCCGGGACGCCGGAAGCGAACCTGTCTGGACCGGCGAGCCGGAAAAAAGCCCCTGCTGCGGGAAGTGCGCAGTCTGGCGGTGCGGCTGGCGGTGTTCACCGCCCTGCTCTGGGTGCTTCTGACGCAGGTGTATCTGGTGACGCAGGCTTCCGGCAGCGAGATGTTCCCCGCCGTGAAGGACGGCGACCTCGTGCTGGGCATCCGGCTGGAAAAAGACTATGCAAGAATGATGTCGTGGTATATGAGCGCTCGGGAAGGCTGCGGGTGGGCCGCGTACTGGCCCGGGGCGGGGACATCGTGACCCTGAGCGAGAGCGGCGTTGTGGAGGTCAACGGCTCGGCACAGGGCGGCGGCATCCTCTACCCCACCTACCCCAAATCTCTGCTCAGCTACCCCTACGCTGTGCCGGAGGACAGCGTCTTCATTCTGGGCGACTGCCGCACACAGGCCGAGGACAGCCGTGACTTCGGCCGGTGCAGTGCAGTGCGGTCAAGGCAAAAGTCATCACCCTCATCCGGCGGCGGGGGCTCTGAGCCGCCAAAAACCATACAGGACAAGATAGGAGGAACTCTAGGATGAAACAGAACAAGGCAGAAAAGCTTCTCGCAGGGGTGCTTTTCATCTCTCTGGCCATGGGCGTCAGCGTCATGCCCGCCTTTGCGGCACAGGTGCAAGGCCCTCCGTATGAGGATATGTCCCGGGTGTATCTCACCAAAAACTACGAGCTGGCCAACACGGGTACGATCTCCCCGGAAGAGACCTTTACGTTTGCGATCGAGCCGGGTACCGTGACCGACGCATCGGAGGGCATTGACGCCGCAAAGTATCTGCCGTCTGTCGGCGACGTGACCTACGCACAGGGCGAAGCCGGCAGTGCGAACAAGACCAAGCAGATCGAGATCCAGCTGCCCAAGTACGACAGCGTGGGCGTCTACACCTACATCATCCATGAGGCGGCGGGCAACAGCGCAGGCGTGACCTACTACGGCGACGCATCCTGCTGCGGGTGACGGTCATCGAGCAGGACGGCAAGCTCCGAATTGCCGCTGTCCACACCGAGGACCCGGAGTCCACCGGCGAGGGCAAGAAGGACGACTTCGACAACCTCTACTCTGCCGGTAAGCTGGAAGTCCACAAGGACGTCGAGGGCATCATGGGCAATAAGGACAAATACTTCAAGTTCACGGTGCAGCTGACCGGCGAGGAGGGCAAGACCTATCAGGACAGCTACGCCATCACCGGCGGCAGCTATGACGCGAACCCCACCTCGATCGAGATCAGGCCCGGCGAGACGACGGAAGCGACTTTCTATCTGAAAGACGACGATACCATCCACATCGAAAACCTGCCCTACGGCGTCGAGTACAAGGTGTCTGAGACACCGGTCGCAGACTATGTGACGACGGAGACTGGCACCGAGGGCGAAGTGGATGCGGCGGTCGAGCAGGCGAACTTCACCAACACCAAGGGCGGCACCGTGGATGCCGGTGTGGTGCTGGACAGCGCACCCTATCTCTTCACCCTGACGGGTGCTGCGGGCGTCGGGCTGCTGCTGACCCTGCGCCGCCGCCATCAGAAGTAAGCGCGGAGGAAATGAGGCAAGGGAGGTGAGGAACATCCGGTGGCAGAAGATGGCCCTGCGGGCGGCGAACGGCCTGCTGGACGGGGTGACGGCCCTGCTGGTGCTGCTGGCGGTGGTCTGGTCGGGCTATGCGCTGTGGGACAACAGCCGGGTGTACGCCGCTGCCGACAATGTGCAGGCCGGGCTGTTGGCCTTCAAGCCCCAGCCGCAGGAGGACAACAGCCTCTCCTTCGGCCAGCTGCGGGACATCAACCCCGATGTCTGCGGGTGGCTGACGCTGGACGGCACGGCCATCGACTACCCGGTGGTGCAGGGCGAGAGCAATTTCACCTATCTGAACACCGACGTCTACGGCAGCTTTGCGCTGGCGGGCAGCATCTTTCTGGATGTTGACTGCGACGCGGACTTCAGCGGGCGGTATTCCCTGCTCTACGGCCACCATATGGAGAACGGGCGGATGTTCGGCGACCTCGACAAATACAAGGACGGAGCATTCTTCCGCCAGAACACCACCGGCACCCTGACGCTGCCCGGCGGGAGCTATCGGCTGGAAGTGCTGGCCTGCCTTGTGGTGCCTGCGTCGGAACAGGCCATCTTTGCCCCGGGCAAGTGGCGCTCGGACGCAGGCGGCTGCTCCCCTTTGTGGAGGAGAATGCCCTTCAGATGGATGCACAGGCCCTCCGTGCGCTGGAAGAGGAGCCGGAAGGAGCGCAGTTCCTGGCGATGGCTACCTGCTCGGGGGAGTACACCGACGCGCGGACGGTGGTGCTGGCCCGGATGGAACCAATGTCAGACCTGCAAAACGGAAAGGAGGAGAGCTTATCATGAGAAGGCTCCCGAAAATGGCAGCGGCCCTGCTGGCAGCAGCGCTTGCGGTAAGCGCTGCCCTGCCCGCTCTGGCCGCAGACCAGCGGGCGGAGCTGGAACTGGAGGCGTCCGTCCGCTGCACCGGAGAGGCAGCTGACGAGACGCTGACGGTGCGGCTGACCGCGTTGGACGGCGCGCCGATGCCGGAAGGCTGTGACGACGAGGCTTGACGGCTGGATTTCCGGCCCGGGACTGCCGCGACGCCGACGACAAGACCCTGACGAAGACTTTTGATGCCATCGTCTACACCGCGCCCGGCATATACGAGTATACGGTCACTCAGGACGCGGGCGGACGGAAACGGGCCGACTACGACGACACCGTCTTTTACCTGAAAGTCATGGTGGCGTGGGACACCGACGGTGAGCTGAAAGGACACGTGTCAGTCCGGCGGGACGGGGACGACGGGACAAAGACGGAACTGCTCTTCAAGAACAGCTACCGCAGCACCGACCCCTTCCCCCGCCGGTGACGCCGCCCTATGTGCCGGATAAGCCGACGCCGACCCCGAAGCCGGTGGAGCAGCCGGGCGAGATCACAGTCATCCGTCCGCCGACACCCTCGGCAGAGATGCCGGATGAAGTCATCCCGCTGCGGAGCCGGAACCGGTGGGGACCCTCATCCAGACAGGCCAGCTGCTCTGGCCCGTGCCGGTGCTGGCAGGCGGGGGTATCACCCTCGTGGCGGCTGGCCTCTGGCTGAGCTGGAAGCGCAGACACGATGCGTAGGCTGGTGATGGAGCGGCTCTGCCTGATGCTGGGCAGTGCCTTGGTGCTGGCAGCGGTCTGTCTCTATGTCTACGACCGGCTCGAGGATGCAAGGGCAGGCGCCAGGCCGCTTCGGCGGTGAGCCAGCTGCGCCAGAGCCAGAGCATCGCGGCAGTGTCGGAGGCAGAACAGCCCGCAGACAGCGCGGAAAGCCTGCCCACGGAAGATGCAGAGTCCGAGCCGGAACCGGCTTCGGAAACCCCGGCGTCAAGCGTCGAGCGGGAGTATCTGGGGGTGCTGACCATCCCCGCTCTGGGCTTGGAGCTGCCGGTGCAGACCGAGTGGAGCAAAGCGAACCTCAAGGTCTCGCCCTGCCGTCAATGCGGCAGTGCGGCGGGCGGAGACCTTGTCATCGCGGCCCACAACTACAAGTCCCATTCGGGCGGCTGAGCAGCCTTTCGGAAGGCGACGAGGTGCGTTTCACTTCACAGGACGGCGCTGAGGCAGTGTACACTGTGGAGCGGACTGCGCAGGTCTCGCCCGAAGAACCCGAAGCCTGCGGGAGGGCGGCTGCCCCCTCGTGCTCTACACCTGCACTCCCGGCGGAAAAGCGAGGGTGGTGGTGTACTGCCGGAGAGAAAATGCGGCATGAAAAACAGGAGCGGAAAGCTTGCGGCTTTCCGCTCCTGTTTTTGGTCGTTGTTTAATCTACACAGAAATAGAAATTCTCGGGAACGGGGAAAGACTCTTCGGCGGAGCTGACGCTTACGCGGTAGAGGTAACCTTTACGGAGGTGATAGATCGCAGAAGTGTCGGTATATTCAAGATCGGGCCCGAAGGGGTCGTAATCGTCCTCAATGTCAATGAGGGTATTGGGGTCCTGACCGGCTTCCACTACGGCTTTTACATCTGCAATGGTCTTGCCCTTATAAAGGTCCATGTTATAACTCCAGGAAGGAGTAGTGACGACGGTGCCTCGGGAACATGGAATACAAAATAACTCTCGTTCGTGCGGCTGTGTCGCCGTAAGGAACGCTTACAGTGATCTGTTCCACACTGTTCAGCGGCTGAGAGAGGGTATAGGTGCCATCGTGATCCAATCAGAAGTAAAGGCACCATAAAGAGACCACATATCCTTTGATACACCGATGACCTCATCCTTTTCTACAGTATAAGCCCGGATAGAGGTGGAGCCGACCTGATATTCGACGGTCACAGCCAGATCTTCCTTTTTCTGTGCGCCATCGACAGTGGTAACAGTGGAACGCTTTTCTTCATACTTTACGGGAGCTGCTGCGGCACTGGCACTTAAAGTGACCGCGCTCAGAATCAGTGAGGCAGCTGCCAGAACTGCGAATCTTTTCAGAAAATGCGGACAGGGCTTCATATTCTTTCCTCCTGTATTACAATGATGCAATAAATTGAATCCAACTCGATTATAGGCGTCGAAGAAAAAAACATCAAGAGAGAAATACGATTTTGGAAGAAAAGACAAAATGTCGGCAGCTTTATTGTGCAGCGGCATCTTCGGTATCGGTCATGATGAACCAGAACACGGTGCCTTTGCCCACAGTGCTGTGGACGCCGAAGCGGAAACCGTGCTGCTGGAAGATGGCTTTGGTGATGGAGAGGCCGAGGCCGGTCCCTGCTTGCCTGCGTCGGAGCGGGAGCGGTAGTAGCGGTCGAAGATATAGGCAGGTCCTCGGCAGAGATGCCGGGGCCGTGGTCTTCCACCTCCACCCGGACGCCCTCGGGGCAGCGGAGCGCCCGCAGCACGAAGATGCCGTCTTCGCCGATGTGGTGCATGGCGTTGCCCAAAAGGTTATGCAGAGCGCGCTGCATCATGTCGGGGTCGGCACAGACCGGCAGCTCTTCGTCGGGGATCTCCAACTTGAGCTGCCAGCCGTTCTGGGCGCAGACGGCGTCGTAACGCTCGCTCACCTCGTCGCAGAGCTGGCCCATGTCGAAGTGGACCTTCTCGCACTTGAGTGCGCCGCTCGTGACCTTGCTCAGCTCCATGACGCTGGAAACAAGGGCCGTCAGGCGGTCGGTCTCGTCCACGATGATGTTCATCTGCTCGTCGCGGTGCTTCTTGTCGTCGCCGGTCAAATCGCGCACCGTCTCGGCATAGCCCTTGATAAGGGTCAGCGGGGTGCGCAGGTCGTGGGAGACGTTGGCCAGCAGGTCGCGCTGCATCTGGGAGGCGTGCTGAACCTCTTTTGCCATGTGGTTGAACTCCTGGGCCAGGTCGCCCAGCTCGTCGTTCCGCACCGAGTCCACATGGACGGCGTAGTTGCCTGTGCCACCTGCCGCGCAGCCCCGGAGAGAGCCCGCAGAGGCTTTGTGAACCACTCGCTGAACAGCCATGCCGCCGACATCGAGAAGGCGAAAATGAGGCCGCAGCCAGCGGCAGGACGGTGCTGAGCACCTTGCCGGCCTCGGCCACGTGCATCAGGCTGGTAGTCACCAGCACAGTGTAATTTCCGTCGGAGGTCATCCGCCCACCATCAGCTGGACCGAGCCGGAGGGCGTGGGCGGGTTGATCTTCCGCACCACTGTGCCGCCGCTCTCCCGGCAGAGCTGCCGCATGGCGCGGGCCGTGGTGTAGGCGGTCTGTTCATCGGCAGTGTCGGTGGGGCGGGTGCGGTGAAGGTTGCAGTAGGACAGGTTATCCACCTTGAAGATCTGCCGCAGGGTGGTGTCGGAGATGTCGATGCAGAAGCTGCTCATCCCGCCCAGCTCGAAGATGTCGTCCCGCAGCGCGTTGAAGAAGGTGTTGTTGACGTACAGCCGGCTGCCGAAGGCCCAGTAGGAGAGGGTCTCGCCCTTCCCGATGGCCTCGTCCATCCGGGCCACGATGGCATCAGCCTGCTCGGTGAGCTGCTTCTGGATATGGGTGGTGTAGAGGGGTTCCAGCAGCTGGGTGCTCAGAAACCAGAACAGCCCCACCAGCAAAAGGCAGATGAAGCACAGAAAGCCCATGAGCTGGCCCCGGATGCCGATGGTGCGCCGTGTTTTGCTCGTTTGCCGCATGAAGAGCAGAGCCTCCGCTTAACGCGCCGCGTCGGGGTCGAACTTGTAGCCGATGCCCCAGACAGTGGCGATGTAGCCGCGGCACTTGCCCAGATGGCCGCGCAGCATCTTGACGTGGGTGTCCACGGTGCGGTCCTCGCCGAAGTAGTCGTAGTTCCACACCTTCTGCAGGATCTTCTCGCGGCTGAGGGCGATGCCCTTGTTGGAGGCCAGGAAGACCAGCAGGTCGAACTCCTTGGGCGTGAGGCTCACTTCCTCGCCCGACACCTTGACGGTGTGGCTGGCCGTGTCGATGGACAGCTCCCCGAAGGTCATGGTGCTGTCAGAAGCCTCGGTGCGGGGCATGGTGCGGTTGAGCACAGCCTTGACACGGGCCACCAGCTCCCGGGGGGAGAAGGGTTTGACCACATAGTCGTCAGCGCCGCCCTCGAGGCCGGCCAGCCTTGTCGTACTCCTCGCCGCGGGCGTCAGGATGATGACGGGGGTGTTGATGCGGCGGGTGCGCATCTCCCGCAGGCAGGTCATGCCGTCCATGAAGGGCATCATCAAATCGAGGATGACCAGATCGTAGCCGCCGCCGGTGAGCAGCGACAGGGCGGCGGAGCCGTCCCCTGCCTCCTCGCAGGTGTAGCCCGAATACTGTAAATTCTCCCGGATGAGCTCCCGGATACGGGGCTCGTCGTCAACGATAAGAATTTTTGCCATAAGGCATTCCTCCTAAAAGCTTCTATCTCCCAAGCGCCGGAGGCTGCTCAGAGCCAGCCCGGCGGAACTGTATACTGCGTTTAAGTATATCATACCCTATCAATTAGGAATTTTTGTGAAGTTTGAGTAGATTTTTTGGGAAACATCCCAGTGGGTGCGTTTCGTGTCTGCCCTGATTATAAAGGGCCGCTTCGGGGCTGTCAAGCTTGGCCTCATCTTGCGCAGAAAAGCCGAAGTGTGCTATACTACAATGATAAAAGACTTCCCCGAAATCTGACAAATACAAAGGAAAAATTGTTCATGCGCATTGGATTCGTAGAGCTGGTACTGCTCCTCTTCATTGCATCCATCACGGTGGGGCCGAACGTGGCCCTTTTGTGGACCGGTGGCTCCGCCGCGCCCAGCGTACGTCTGCCGCCGCTGCCCGCCGGAAAGCCCAGCCTGGAAGCACAGGCCGCCA
>ENA-OQDD01000426-OQDD01000426.1-human-gut-metagenome-genome-assembly--contig:-NODE-426-length-17545-cov-2.006430_pt1 | contig 17545 bp, 15 predicted proteins | sample MGYA00242507_ERZ504598 | MGnify/ENA primary metagenome ERZ504598 (study PRJEB26092, sample SAMD00036318) | human gut metagenome | host: Homo sapiens | study: EMG produced TPA metagenomics assembly of... | reverse complement strand
CGAAATGGCCTGATCTGGCTGATGGGTGGCTGGCCGCTTGTAGCAGGGGGTGTGTTTCCTCGTTGAACTTCAACGAGGAAAACACACCCCCCACCTGTTGTTTGTGTGGGAGCGGAGGCAAAAGTTACTTGTCTATTTCAGTAGGAATTTGACAGTGTGTGGATGGAGTAGTGTGTCAGGAAACTGTATGAGGTGGAACGCTACCATCGCAAGCTGGCGAAGATACTGGACGGCCAGTTTTCTGTTGAAAAGGAACAGGTTCAGGGAGAGATTGCCGCCCTGCAGGAGCAGCTGCAGGCGGTTCGCGGCCAGATCAGGGAACTCGGCTTTGTCGGGAGCGTGTCGAAGGAGTTCCTTGACCGTCATTCCGAACTCAAGGGAAGAATCGACGCACTCAAGCTGCAGAGCGAGGCCTATCTGACGCTCCTTGATCTGCAGGACGCAAGGAAGAAGGCGGATAACATGCTTAAATCGGCGATAACAAGCATTCTTTCGGATATAGAGCATGACGTCAACGCGAAGATGAAGGAGTTCAATGATTCTTTTTACGCGGACGCCCGCAAGGCTCCGAGGCTGCATTTCAACAACTACAACAGCTACACGTTTGAAACACCGGACGACACAGGAACCGGGGCGAACTACAAGGGCATGGTGTTGTACGACCTGGCTGTCCTCTACCTGACGGCGCTACCGGCCATCGCGCACGATTCTCTGATTCAGAAGAACATAAGCGACGGAGCCATCGACGGAATCATGAAGATCTACACGGGGACGGAAAACAGGTGTTCATCGCCTTCGACAAGCAGGATTCCTACCGTGAGAGCACAAGAAAGATACTGGCGGACAATTCGGTACTGAAACTCTCCGATGAAAATTCCGAGTTGTACGGGGAGTCATGGAACGAAGAGGAAAGCGAATGAAAATAAAAATGAGCTACAAGAAACTGTGGAAACTGTTGATAGACAGGGATATGAAACGCACGGATCTCCGGAAGAACGCAGGCATCAGCTCATCTTCCCTCGCCAAGCTCGGCAAGGACGAGAACGTTACGACCGACGTGCTCCTCCGGATATGTGACTCTCTGGATGTAGAACTGAATGAAATAGCGGAAACCGTGCCGTGCGAGGAGGTTTCTGCCGAAGTGAGAAGCGATGCGGGACGGAGCGGGACACGGTTGCGCCAGTGAAGCCAGACCGTCGGTCCTGTCAGGACTGCCGTCCTGCCCATGCCGTATGGGTACGGGAAACGAAGATTGTGAGGAAGAAGCATGGCAAAGGCGGATAAGCAGAGCAGCTACAATTTCATAGACCTTTTTGCAGGGGCGGGAGGCCTGTCCGAGGGGTTCATTCAGGCGGGCTTCCGTCCGGTTACGCATGTCGAGATGAACGAGTACGCTGCGAAGACGCTCGAAACCCGCAGCGCATACTACTACCTGAAGAACTCGGGCAACCTGGCACTATACGGGAAATACCTCTCTGGAGATATCAGCCGTGATGAGCTCATGAAGATGATTCCCGCATCCGTGACAAAGACAGTCATCAACGAGACGCTGTCGGACGAAACGCTCCCCGCTGTTTTCGAGACCATCGACGGCATAATGAAGATACGCGGAATCAGGAAGATAGACGTGATTGTCGGCGGCCCGCCGTGCCAGGCATACTCCCTCGTCGGCAGAGCCAGAGCAGCCACATGGAGACTCCGATGGAGGACGACCCGCGCAACTACCTGTACAAGCTTTACGCGCGATTCCTCAAGAATACCAGCCGCGTATGTTCGTGTTCGAGAATGTGACAGGCATCGAATCCGCACAGGGCGGCGCAATCTGGAAGAACCTGCAGAAATATCTCAAGCGGGTCGGATACAAGATTGAGTGTCGGGAGCAGAACGCGCATACATTCGGTGTGCTCCAGAACAGACGGAGGATGATCATCGTCGGCTGGCTCAAGAACAGCGGCCTAGCATATCCGGATTTCATCGAAAAGGAAGCGAATGCCGTGGTGAACGACCTGTTCACAGATCTCCCTGAACTTCATCCGGGGGAAAGCAACAACACCTACTCGAAGAAAAAGCCGAGCAGATACGTGATCGAAACCGGTATACGCACGAAGGACGATGTCCTGACCCTGCAGAACTGCCGGCCGAACATCGAGCGTGACATAAGGATATACGAGAGAGCCATAGAACTGTGGAACGACGGTCACAGGCGTCTCAACTACAACGACCTGCCCGAAGAGCTGAAGACGCACAAGAACCGCCATTCCTTCACCGACCGCTTCAAGGTCGTCGAGGGCGATGAACAATGCTGCCACACGATACTGGCTCATCTTTCCAAGGACGGCCACTACTTCATCCATCCGGACATCAGTCAGCATCGTTCCATCACTGTGCGGGAAGCAGCGCGCATACAGTCATTCCCCGACAGCTATTACTTCGAGGGACCACGCACGTCACAGTTCGTACAGATCGGGAACGCCGTGCCTCCTCTGATGGCAAGGGGCATCGCTGAGGGTATTTTTGCACAGCTTCACGGGAGGATGCCGATGGACAGCAGTGAAAACGGAAACCTGCTCCTCGAGCAGTATGGAAGATTCAAACGAATGGAACTGAAAAAGTCGCCGTTTCATTTCTTTCTTGCGTCCGAGTCCCACATCGATCCGAACCCTCACCAGATCAACGCATTCTGCGCTGCCATCGACGCGATGAAGACGGGCGGCATGGTGATTGCCGACGAAGTAGGACTTGGAAAGACAATCGAGGCGGGCCTCGTCCTGCGCTACATGCTGGAATCCGGAGCGAAAAAGGTACTGATAGCGCTTCCCGTATCCCTCCGCAAGCAGTGGGAGCTGGAACTTGAGGATAAATTCGACCTGAGTTCTGTGATTCTGGACAGGCTCACGGTCGAGCATGATGCGAAGAACTGGCACAGGAAGCTCGCAGACAGACAAGGTGTCATGATTGTGATTACCTCCTATGACTACTCATCGAAACTGATGAAGCGGTTCCCGGATGTGAAATGGGACTTCCTCATCATCGATGAGGCCCACAATCTGCGCAACCTTAACAGCACAAAGCGTGCGAAGCGGCTGTACGCTCTTTCAGGTGGGATACCGAAGATTCTTCTGACAGCAACGCCGCTGCAGAACTCACTCATGGATCTGTACGGGCTGATTTCCTTCATCGATCCGAGGATCTTTGGATCTGAGCAGGTGTTCCGGCAACGATATATGAAGGATGAGGACTACGACGGCCTCAAGCGCGAACTCACGCCTGTGCTTTGCAGAACCCTGCGAAAAGACGTGGCGGACTACATGCATTTCGTGAAGAGGATCTGCAGAACTGTTGACTTTAAACTGTCGCCTGATGAGATCGAACTATATGAACGGGTCAACCTGTTCCTCAAGGGGGATGCCCTTTACTCCATACCGGCTTCCAACCGTGGGCTGATTATCCTCGTCATCCGCAAGCTCATGGCCTCATCCAGCTTCGCCTTGGTCGAGACCTTCGAAGTGCTGAAGAAGCGGCTCGAGAAACTGTATGAGGCACGAGGTCGGCTGATGCGCAGGAGGGATTTGACCTGTTCTGGAGCTTTGTCGAAGAGAGATTGATGAATCCGGCTTTGAGGAAACTGAGGACGAGGACACCGCCGCGCAGAAGGCATACATTCAGGCGGAACTGGACAAGGTCAATGCCATCATTGATGTTGCAAAGCGTATAAAGACGAATTCCAAGGTGACCGCGCTGAAACAGGCGCTTGAGATCGGGTTCTCATACCAGAGGGATAACGGCATAGCTCAGAAGGCTGTCGTGTTCACCGAGTCAAAGCGGACGCAGAAATACATTGCCGCGGAGCTCAGAAAATCCGGATACAGCGAGGATGATATCCTTCTGTTCAATGGAGACTTCAATGACACGATGACAAAGGAAATCTACCGGGCATGGCAGGTGAAGAACTTCGGGAACGCGAACTATGGCAGGAGCGTCGAATACAAGCACGCCATCGTCGACTATTTCAAGGAGCACGCGAAGATATTGATCTGCACGGACGCCGGCTCGGAAGGCCTGAACCTCCAGTTCTGCAACACGGTCATTAACTACGACCTGCCTTGGAACCCGATGAAGATCGAGCAGCGGATCGGTCGCTGCCACCGCTACGGGGCAGCAGAACGACGTGGTCGCCATCAACCTGCTGAATACGCAGAACGAGGCCGACAAGCGCGTCTACGAGATACTGTCGAAGAAGTTCGAACTGTTCGAGGCGTGTTCGGCGCTTCCGACACGCACTCGGCGCACTGGAATCCGGTACGAGCTTTGAGAAAATGCGCTGACATCTACCAGTCCTGCAACACGACCGACTGAATCAGAAAGGCGTTCGACAAGCTGGACAGGAAGCTGAACGCGAAACGCGACAGAAACGCGCGCAAGCTCCGTTCCATCCTGATTACGGAAAGCAGCGGCGCGAAGAAACAGGCACTCGAAGGCACAAGGAAGGATATAGACCACTACCTTCAGGAAGTCGACTACTGGGATAAGGTTGCCGAGCCGGAGGTATTCAGCGATATTCAGTACTGGAAGGTCGACGACTGGGGTGAACAGACCATCGGCGCACACGGATATCTGTTCCTCGGCGCAATGTGCAATAATGCCGGCATCCTGTTCCCCGTGCTGCTTCTCTGCGATCAGGAAGGAAAATACGTCGATTTCGAGGAGGACGACCTTGTGCCGGAACTCGAAAAATCGACGATTCAGCAGTACGGTACTTCAAACCGACCGACGATGAAACACAATGTTCAGGAAAACCTACGGGAATCTCGTCACCGAAATGCTTGACAAACTCGACAGACAGACGGAACCCGTCAGGGAATATAACAGGCGAAAGATTGAGAACTGGATACGCATCCAGAACGAGCAACTCGTCGTGCAGTACCAGGAAATGAACGCGGAAATCGAGGAACTCCGTAAAGAGGAGAAGGCCTCGAATAATTTCTATGAAAAGATAGACATCAGGAAAAAGGCGGACCAGAAACAGAAGAAGCTCGAGTTGTTCCAGGCTTCCTTCCATGAGCGAGGCAGTCGCTTCAGAGCAGACGGCGAGAGGGAAATTGCCGAGTTCAACAGAAGCCTCGAGATTGACAATCCCATCCTTCTGATCAGCGTTGTACTGAAGTTTTAGGAGATGCAGATATGCAGAAAAAAGGAAAACTCGAGTTGACATGGGCCGGCAAGTACGACGAGGAGAAGCCGGTTGAACCGCGTATTCTCCTGGAGGATACGGAGAAATCCTACGGCGACCCTGACAGCGAGAACATGCTGATCCACGGCGACAACCTGATTGCGCTCCAGGCACTGCAGCAGGACTTTGCTGGGAAGATCAAGTGCATCTACATCGATCCGCCTTTTAACACTGGCCAGGCCTTTGAAAACTATGACGATAATCTGGAGATGTCGATCTGGCTGAATTTGATGCGAATAAGGTTGCAATTATTACGTTCCTTACTGAGAGACGATGGAACTTTGTTCGTCCACATAGATGATTCATATCTGCCGTATCTCACTATTCTCTTGGATGAAATATTCGGCAGGTCAAATCGACTATATCTTGTTACGTTTAAGCAGGGATCGGCAACCGGACACAAAGCCATCAATCCGGGGATGGTTACCACGACTAATTTCATCTTGGTCTATTCGAAAGTTAAAGCGGAATGGAATCCTAATCGCATTTTTACCGATCGTGGTAGCAGAGATAAACGATACGGGAATTACATAGAAAACATTGAAGATAAGTGCGAAAACTGGAGAATAACAACATTAACGGCGGCGTTTGCCTCTTCGCTGGATGTTTCCGTAAAGGCAGCAAGATCCATTATTAAAAACGAACCGCAGAAGATAGACGAGTTCGTAAGGGACCATTGTGGATCCGTTATCCAGCTTGTGAATCCTGATTATAAAAGTGTTGGAGCGACGACAAGAGAATACATTGATAAGTCAAATGCTGAACCAGATAGGATTTTTGTTCAAAAGCGTGATGGCCTTTCAGATATCATCCTGATTAGAGGGAAACGAATTATCTTTTATAAAAACAAATTGAAGAAAATAGATGGCAGATATGTAACTGGAGAGCCTTTAACAACACTTTGGGACGATTTACTGTCCAATAATCTCCATAACGAAGGTGGTGTGGATTTTCCCAAAGGGAAAAAACCAGAAGCATTGATAAAAAGATGCTTTGAAATAGCTACTAATGAGGGTGACTGGGTTCTTGATTCATTCCTTGGATCAGGTACAACAGCCGCCGTTGCCCATAAAATGAACCGCAGATGGATTGGTATAGAAATGGGTGAACAAGCCTATACACACTGCAAGAAAAGATTAGACTCTGTCATTGATGACACAGATACAAATGGCATCTCCAAGGCTGTCAACTGGCAGGGCGGCGGAGGGTACCACTTCTATGAGCTTGCACCGAGCCTGCTCGTGAAGAACGACAAATTGCCAATTTACCAGATTAACCCGACCTATACTTTCAACATGCTGTGCGAGGCGATTTGCAAGATCGAGGGATTCAAGTACAAGCCGCAGGACGTCTTCCATGGGCATTCCTCGGAGAAGCGGTTCATCCATGTGACGACGGAGTTCGTGAATGCGGAATACGTTCGCTCCCTGTCACAGCACCTGGATGAGGGACAGTCTCTCCTGATTTACGCGACGAAGATCCAGTCGGACATGATGCTGCCGGAAAACATTGAAGTGAAGAAGATTCCGAAGGATCTCTTGGACAAGTGCAATTTTGAAAGTGAGGTGCGGTAAATGTCAGGAACGGTATCGAAAATCAAATACGCGATGAGCCTGAGAACGCCGCAGGAAGAGGCTCTGTCCTATCTTGACGCCATCAGCACCCACTGCGACTACAAGCGTGATGACAAGGAAAACATTGAGGCGGCGGCATCTGAATACAGCGAGAACAACAGGAAGGTCAGGACGAAGTTTGACTTCCCGTCTTTCTGCTACAACATGGCAACCGGCATCGGCAAGACGCGCCTGATGGGAGCTGCATCTACTATCTGTATAAGACAAAGGGATACAAGCATTTCTTCATCCTCGCGCCGGGAAACACCATCTATGACAAGCTGCGCAATGAATCCAACCCTGCGCACCCGAAGTACATCTTCAAGGGGCTGGAAGCTGAGATGAGCAGACCAAGGTATGGGACGGCGAGAACTACGACCAGTACCCAGTGAAGTACGAGCAGGGCTCTCTCTTTGTTGATCAGATGTCAGAGATTCAGCTTTTCATCTTCAACATCGGGAAAATTTTCAACAGCAAGACCGACACGCAGTTCAACTTCCACAAATTCAAGGAGACACTCGGTGCTTCCTTTGCGGACGTGCTGGCACAGTTCGACGACCTCGTCATCTGCATGGACGAGGCACACCATTACTACGCCCCAGCCTCCGTGAAAGCCATCAATTACCTGAAACCCATTCTGGGACTGGAATTCACGGCCACGCCGAAATCTCCTTCAAACGTCATCTACTCCTATGACGTGGCACGCGGAGCAGCCGAAGGATATCTCAAGATTCCGGTCGTCATGGGACGCTCCAACATCGCCGGGTACAGCCAGGACGATATTGAGGAGATGAAGATCCGTGACGGACTCACACTGCACGAGCATCGGAAGACCGTCCTGCGGGAATACTGCGCCAACAATGAACTCGACTATGTGAAACCGATCGTACTTATAGCCTGCAAGGACACGGATCATGCGAAGAAAATCCGCGCCCTGATAGACAGCGATGATTTCATGAATGGAAAGTACAAGGGTAAGGTCATCGAGATCCATTCCAAACAGACTGGCGAGGAATCCGAGGAGAACGTCCGCCTGCTTCTCTCCATCGAGAGCGTGGCGAACCCGATAGAAATCGTGCTGCATGTCTACAAGCTCAAGGAAGGCTGGGATGTGAACAACCTGTTCACCATCATCCCGCTGACGCCGCAAAAGCGATATCCTTGCCATGCAGACCATCGGACGCGGGCTGCGTCTGCCATTCGGTGAACAGACCGGCAACGAGGATCTGGACACGCTTGATATTGTGGCGCACGACCATTACCGTGAGCTCGTCGACGAAATCAGAAGCAGCGACATCTTTCGCTACCGTGACCTGGACAAGACCGGAGTCGAGGACTCGGAATCCGTGGATGTATCGAGCACCTTTGAGGACGGGCAACTCTCGTTCATAGACGAGGCGATCACGTCAACGGGACTCAAGTCATTCGACCAGATGCGGAACCCGCAGACACAGCTTGAAATCTACGAGGCATACGTGAAGAACTTCATGGCATCGCAGAAGAAGAACAGAAAGTCGGATAATCCCAATCAGCTGAGTCTTTTTGACATAGCTCCGGAAGTCATGCAGACCGGGGAAACTCCCGGACCACAGAGCACCGGTACTGACACTGTCTCGACGACACCGGATACGCAGAGCGGAAAACGCCCGATGACGCAAGAGGAGTTCGCGAAAACGGTCACGGAATACTCGGCAAAAGCCATATCCGTACCAAAAATTCTCGTGCAGACAACTTCCGAGGTGAAGTTCAACCACTTTGAAGTGAAACGCACCATACAGGACTTTGAGATAGCCACAGCAAAGATCGAGCGTTTCGACGCAATCAACCAGCATCTGCTGACAGTAGTAGACGCACAGGCACTCGAAGTCGAGGATGCCCGGAACACGCTGGCATGCATGCTGCTCGACTCTATCAGTGAGCTTTCCTACGATGATGCCGACTTCATCATCGATGTTGTGGAGCAGTACCTCAGCCAGATACCAGGCGACGAGGAGGAAAAGAAGAAAATCGTCCGCCGTTAACGCCGGACTGATCGTGAACGAATATAAAAAAACAGATTTACACACACATGGACAGAAAGACGCAGGACATCCATATAGTCCAGAAGGATCTCATCGTCTTCCGCAAGTTCGTGAAGAACGTGAAGAAAAACGGACAAGTGCGCTACGACAAGCCTTTCACTGACAGGAGCAACATCAAGAAGTACCTGTTCACCGGATATAAGAAGTCCTATTATCCGGCAAATGCCTTCGACAGCGATACGGAGCGACAGTTCTCTGTCATTCTTGAGGAAGATCCCGACGTGATTCGCTGGATCAAGCCTCCACTGAATCAGCTCGGCCTTTTCTGGAAAGCCGGACAGCAGTACAACCCTGACTTTCTCGTTGAGACGACAACCGGAAAATACATGGTCGAGGTGAAAGCTCTGAACGAAGTGAACAATGAGGGGGTCATCTCCAAGGCGTGCGAAGGAATTCGCTGGTGCACCTTTGCCTCGACAGCCGATCCGGATCACAAGACCTGGGAATACCGGCTGATATCCGATGACAACATCCATCCAGGAAACACCTGCAAATATACGCTTGGAACGGCGCATCCCGTGAAGGAGGAGGATTAATGGCCGACAGATTCAAATATGCCGAAGTACGACAGAAAATCATAGATGCAATCAGAACCGACCTGATTTGGTCCGCTTTCTCCGGAAGAAGTGTTGGAGAGAACCCTCGCTTCGCCTACCTTGTCGGAATGCTCGAGCCGCAGCGTGATGAGAATGCACCGGACGAGAACGAACAGGAAATCGATACGGATATCGACTATGGCAAGGACGAGGACTTCACCGCAGGTGAGGATGATGACAACGAGCCCGTTTCTACTACAAAGTTCCAGCTTCCGTCATCCCTCGGCATCAGTTTTTATGTGGAAAGCAGTCTCGACCGCATCTGCCTCGATGTGAGCTGGGGTGACTATGTCAGCTCGATCGAAAAGGTTATAGGAAAAGACGAAAAGGAACACAACCGCACGGTTTACAGGCGAGTTCCCGAAAGCGAAACCGTACGGGTGAAGTTCAGTGATTTCAGGCGCACAAAGGATTACCAGCTTGCGCAGGATGCAAACATACACGTTCACGTCTCACGGATTCCTCTGAAAGATGGATATTCCCTTGTCACCGCCTATGTTGTGAACAAGCGGAGCAATCCCTCAAGTGACATCGAAGGCCTGATGTTTCAGGTCGGAATCAAGGCCCATGCCGAGGATGGCTCTGCGGTCTTCATGCGGAACACATCTGCAGACATGTTCTTGCGACTGACGAGTTCTATTTCGAGCAGCGACCGATCATGGGACGTGGCAGAGGTTGTGCCGCCGTATGGGGTAAGACCGGGAACGGCCGTACAGACTATGTGGAATCCGCATTTATCCCGGAATACGAGTATCCAGGCGTCAGTGCCGCTCTCAAAGGATTCTCACCCACATACTTTTCAACATGGCAGATGGCGGCAAAGGGCAGGAAATCAGAAACCATACTGAAACTGAACATGCTCGCCGATTCATATGAAAAGTGGATTGACGACACGCTCGCAGGAAGCTTTCGGATGAATGATCCGAAGTTCGCGGAGAGAATCGGAAATACCGTCATCGGACGCTGTCGGGACGCATTGCGAAGAATACGGGAAGGCATTCAGATCATCGAGACGGACGACATCGCATTCGAGGCGTTCAGTTTCATGAACAGCGTCATCTTTATGCAGAACAGCATAAAGAACTATTCGAAGAAGCACGGTAAGGGCATTGAATGCAATTTCAAGGATTTTGTTAATCCTAAGAATCCAAAGAATGAATTCGCCTGGAGGCCATTCCAGATAGCCTTTATCCTGATGAATCTGAAGGGAATCGTCCATCCGGAAGATCCGGAGCGGGACGTCGTCGACCTGCTTTACTTCCCGACCGGCGGTGGAAAGACGGAGGCCTATCTCGGACTCATGGCCTTTACCATCGCCAACAGACGCCTTCGTGCCTCCGAATCTGACAAATATAACCGTGACGGCGGGGTGACCATCATCCTCCGGTACACACTTCGTCTTCTGACAACGCAGCAGCGCGACCGTATCACAAAGATGGTTGTTGCTGCGGAGAACGTCAGACGAGATCCGAGAAATTATCCTCGGTACGGAACAGAGCCAATCAGCATCGGTTTCTGGGTCGGAGGCAGTGTGACTCCGAACAGATTTGATGATCTGAAAGAAAATCCGGAAAGACCTTACCAGACAGGAAATCAGAAGAACCTGCTTTATAAGCAGCTTCTTACCTGTCCGTTCTGCGGAAAACCGCTTACAAAGGAAGAGTTTTATATTGACTCGGACAGGAAGTCCGTGGAAATCTACTGCTCGGACGAACACTGCATGTTCTATAAATATGCAAAGATCGGGGAACGCATCCCAATTCCAGTATACCTGGTGGACGAGGAAATCTACGCTAAATGCCCGACCATCATCCTGTCAACAGTCGACAAGTTCGCGAGACTGCCGTGGGACGTGAGCACGAACGCTCTGTTCGGAAGAATTGATCGCAAGTGCAGTCGTGACGGATATGTTGCGATTGGTGCAAAACAACATCCGAAACACAGGAGGACATCCGGTCTTCCTGCTGCAGAGATTACGCGGGTGAAGCCGTTTCTCCCGCCGGAGCTTATTATTCAGGATGAGCTTCATCTGATCACAGGGCCTCTTGGGACCGTCTATGGTGCGTATGAGACCATCATCGAGGACATGTGCACGCATGATGGAATCAAACCGAAGTACGTGTCTCCACGGCCACAATCAAGAATGCAGACAACCAGGCGAAGTGCCTGTATGCCAGAAAGACAACGAAGCAGTTCCCGCCGAACGGCTTTGAGATCGGCGACAGCTTCTTCATACGCGAGATTCCGGTTGAGGAAGACCCGTTCAGAAAGTATGTCGGAATCTGTGCTCCCGGGCAGTCTGTGAAAACGGCTTTGCTGAGAACTTATGCCATTATTCTGCAAGCGGTCTATACATATTCCCTGCAGGATGAATACAAGAATGTCATCGATCCGTACTACACCCTGATCGGATATTTCAACAGCATACGTGAACTCGGTGGTGCGGTACGCCTTCTGCAGGATGATATTCCCGCCAGAATAAAGCGCATTCAGAAGAGATACCATCTCGAAAAGCGCAGATATCTGAATAAGAACGATGAGATAACATCGCGTATGTCGTCCTGGAAAATACCGGAAAAACTCAACCAGCTTGAGCTGCCCTATACCGCAAAGGACCATATGGACACGGCAGTTGCAACGAATATGATTGCGGTCGGCATGGATGTGGATCGTCTTGGTCTTATGGTCGTGTCGGGTCAGCCAAAACAGAACTCCGAATACATCCAGCGACAAGCCGTATCGGGCGTGCTCATCCGGGTCTTGTCGTGACGCTGTACAACGCATATCGGCCGCGCGACTTGTCTCATTACGAGAATTTCACCGGATACCACGCACAGCTCTACAGATTCGTGGAAGGAACAACGGCCACTCCGTTCTCTGCAAGGGCGCGCGACCGTGTTCTGCATGCACTTGTCATTTCTGCGATAAGGCTTCTGTACCCGGAAATGGCTAATAACAAGGATGCTGTGGCAATAAATTCTCTGTCACAGAATCAGATCGATGCAGTGAAGGAAATGATTCTTGAACGGGTAAAAATCGTCAAGCCTTCTGCAAGAGCTGATGCGAGCGAAGAGATTGACAAATTCATCGACGAATGGAAGTTGCTGGCATCACAGGACAAGCCTCTTCGTTATTACGTTGTGGGAACGGAAAAGTACAACAGGCTTATGAACGGATATGAGCAGCCTCATATCGAGAATGAGAAGCCTACCCTGCGGTCAATGCGTGACGTGGAAAGCGCTGCAAATATGTACTATTACACGGAGGAATGATATGGCCGGATGCGACAATAACAAACTTGGCGAGCTGCGCCCGAATCAAATCATCACGACTTTTGGACCGGGGGCAGTCGTGGATGCAGTGAAAGACTCTGTGACCATTCTGGATATCCCGTACTGGAAGGACAAGGGAAAGAAAATCATAGACGGACGGCTTGCATCCTATCTGAATGTGGATGCCTTCTATATGCCGAGGACATCCTTTGCTCATGACATACCGGTTGTGACTTTTCCTTACTGGCATGTCTGCTCAAAGTGCGGGAGGCTTTTTGATGCAAGAGGGATCATCAACGATGATCTCGACAAGTATCTGAAGTTTAGCGTTAACTGCCCTGACTGCCACTGGCGTGCTTATCCTGCCCGTTTCATCACAATTTGCGAAAACGGACACATGTCTGATTTCCCCTGGAGATGGTGGGTTCATCGCGGAGATACAGACTGCAAAGGGAAAATGAGGATGTACTCAACAGGAAACACATCCACGCTGTCAGATATGCGGGTGGAGTGCTCCTGCGGTGCGAGAAGAAGCATGAGCGGAGCCACGCAGGCCCGGAACTTCGAGGGACTGTCGTGCAGCGGTATGCATCCGTTCAGACCACACACCAGACATGAACACTGCGAGAAACAGGTCATTCCGTCTCAGCGCGGTGCGTCGAATGTGTATTTTGCCGTGACAAGAAGCGCCATTTCTATTCCGCCATGGATCAACCCCCTGTACAACCTGATAGATGAGCATCTTCGCGATATCGAACAGGCGAAAAAGATGGCTGTGAGATTCGGACACAGCGAAGAAGAAGGCCTTCAACAGATTTATGAAGAATATTTTTCTGATTATGCACGTGATGAATTCGGTGCTGCCTATGAGCGGCGCATGAAAAACATCAAGGAATTCACTGAAATCAAGCGGATGGAATATGAGGCCATCACGCATCACAATGATCCGACCTATCAGTCCAACAAGAAGCATTTCAAAGCAGAGGAAGATGCTCTTCCCGAATACTTCAAGCACTACTTCAAGCGGATCATCCGCATAACAAGACTGCGCGAGGTGCGAGTGCTTCTTGGTTTCACACGGGTTGACGCTCCTGATCCGGATGCGGATGAACAGCCGAATATCGTCTACCTGACAAAAGGCAGGGATGAACGATGGCTTCCTGCAGTGGAGATAAACGGCGAAGGAATCTTCATCGAATTCAACAGGCAGACGCTTGCAAAGTGGCTGACCGAGCCGAAGACCAGAGAAATTTCAGAGAAATATGCCGCCTCCTACAGGGAGTACTGTGAGTCAAAGGGATGGACGATAAAGGCGGATCGCAACGCCGTCTATGTCCTCATGCATGCCTTTTCCCATCTTCTCATCAAGCAGATGGCCATGTCGTCGGGATACTCCTCTTCAGCAATAAGGGAGAGAATCTACTTCGACGACAAGATGGCAGGCGTTCTGCTCTATACAGGAAGCTCCGACAAGGAAGGCTCTCTCGGAGGTCTCGTGGAACTCGGTACGGCAGAACAGATGACAAGCCTCATGAGGGAAGCGTTCCAGGAGGCACTTGTATGCACGAACGATCCGGAATGCATGAACACGCTCCCGGCCGGGAAGAACTCAAACGGAGCCGCATGCCATTCGTGCTGCATGATTTCAGAAACCGCATGCGAGAACGGGAATCGAATGCTTGACCGGGGACTCGTGGTTCCTCTTTCGGGACGCGAAGAGACATCGTATTTCAGAGAGCTGGTGAATGAGCTATGTCAGGTGGAGATTTAAAACAAGAAATACTTCTGAATACTGTAAGGGCGGATGCTGCCAATGGCACCGATAATGCCACGGACATCCTGTGCAGACGATATCCGGGATTGTCTCCGACGGATTACGTGGAATTAGCCGGGACAATCCGGTCTGCCATGACCATGAAAAGAAATAATAAAGTCTCGTTGGTCGTGACAGCCCCGCCATCGTTCAGAATCGATGCAAAGCCTACGATGACCGTTGTGCGGTCAATGATCGAGGGATCGAAAAGAAACATCTTGATAACCGGATACTCGCTTTCCTCATACTTTTCAGAACTGACGGACACCATTATCGATAAAAGCCAGAAAGGCGTGTTCGTCAAGTTCTTCATCAATAACATTGAGAAGCAGCCGGATGCAGACAAACTGCTCAGATACAGGGGCCATTTTCTCAAACTATACGACTACAGCAACGAGGACGACAAGATGGCTGCATTGCATGCCAAGGTCATCTCCGTGGATATGAGTAAGACGCTGATAACGTCGGCAAATCTGTCATATCATGGTCAGCAGGGCAACATCGAACTCGGGGCACTGATTGAATCGGAAAACACGGCGAAGCAGCTTGATGAAGTGATGACACAGCTTATCTTCAAGAAGATATTCAGGGAAGTGTGACATACGGAGGTGATGCCGGTGTCAGACGTTTTGACGAAGGAACAGCGGCATTTCAATATGTCGCATATACGAGGAAAGGACACCAGACCGGAGGAAATCGTCAGAAAGTATCTGTTCTCGAAAGGATGCAGGTATCGCAAGAATGACAGCAGATATCCCAGCAAACCGGATCTCGTTCTTCCGAAATACCATACGGTGATTTTCGTGCACGGCTGCTTCTGGCACCGTCATCCGGGATGCAGATATGCAACTACACCGTCCACAAGCCGTGAATTCTGGCAGAGGAAATTCGACCAGAATACATCCAAGAGACAGGGATGTACAGAATCAGCTGAAAGCTGACGGATGGAACGCGATAGTCGTATGGGAATGCGAACTTTCCAGAAAGGCTGACCGCGAGGAACGGTTACGAAGGCTTGAACGGGAAATCAGAGAATCAGGAGGAAAAGCAATAAGCAACTACGTTAAAAAGGATAGTGTCAGATTACTGCGTGCTTGACACGGAGACCACAGGTCTTTCCGCCTATTATGACGAGGTGATTGAGATTGGAATTCTGAAGGTGCGCAGTGGAGATGTGACCGACAGGTATGAACAGCTGATCAGACCGAAGTATGGAATAGACGGATTCATCACCAGCCTGACTGGCATCACAAACGAAATGGTGGCGGACAAGCGCCTATCGAAGATGTGAAGGGAGATGTCCTCGCGTTTTGGAAAACGACATCATCGTCGGTCATAACACGTCCTTTGATATCCGATTCCTCGCCGCGGGATTCCAAGAGAACATCAATAACGAGTACATGGATACGATGCAGTTTGCCATAAAACTGTATCCTGATTTGCCTCATCACTGGCTTTCAGATTTGTCCGAGTATCTGAATCTGACGAACAATGAACATCGAGCCATCGCGGACTGTGTCACAACGATGGAGCTGTATGAGGCGATGAAAACCGAAATGGCTCAGAAAGGACTGGGCATCAGAGACCTGTGGCAGGTGTATGTGATCGAATAAAGGTGTTCGGCGTCGGCACTTGTTTCTGTACACCTTGAGCGTTCAATTTGAGCATTGCCGGCGGTGACGGTGCCGGTGGAACGAGAACACCGGCATCGTCTGGTTCCTTGATGGATTCCCGAGTGCCTGTCAACCAACTGATGGTTCTCGGGAGGAAAGGAAATGACGACACCGGTGTGTGTCCGACAGCGTATCAGGCAGCTCGACCGCCAAGGCCTGAGCCATAAGGAGATATCACGAAGGCTCGGCGTATCGCGCACGACCGTGGTCAGGTACGCCAACCATGGGGATTATTCACCCAGGCCATCGACTACCGTCCGGCCGGCAGGTCGCTGGTCGATGACGGTACGCGGCCATCGTGGAGGGCTGGCCGGCCGCCGATCTGCGCATGCCGGTCAAGACAACCGCCATACCGCGACCCGCGTGTACGAGAGACTCGTGGCCGAGTGCGGGTTCACGGGCTCGTACTCGTCGGTGCGGCGTTGGGTCAAGCGTTGGAGCAGGAGCATCGAGCGCGGTCGGACGGTTTCGCCGAATTGAAGTGGGTGCTGGGAAGCGCGCAGGTCGATTTCGGCCAGGCCCGGGCCGTGGTCGCGGGCGTGGAACGGGTCGTGCGTTTCCTGGCGGTGTCGTTCCCGTACTCGGACATGCGCTGGGTGGCGGCATTGCCGGGCGAGACCGCGGAATGCGTGTGCCGGGGTCTGCTGGAGGTGTTCGAGAGGACGGGCATGCGCCCGGGTCGTCTGTTCTCCCTGTTCTGCGCGCATTACGGTTCGAGCCCCGGTTCCGCGACCCGTATTCCGGCCATGAGAAGGGCAGCATGGAGAACGCGGTCGGCTTTCGCGGGGCGCGACCTGATGGTGCCGATGCCGTCGGCCGAGAGCTTCCGGGCGTTGACCCGCGTGTGGCTGGACGCGTGCGAACGCGTCTCCGGGTCGGACCACTGCCGGCATGGCGTTCCGGTGCGGGAACTGTTCGAAGCGGAGAAGGACCACATGCTGCCCTTGCCCGGCGTCGGGTTCGACCCGTGTGACTGGAGGAGCGTGAAGGCCGACAAGACCGGCTCCGTCGTCATCGACGCGAACCGGTATCTGGCCGGCCCGAGATGGCGTTCGATGCGTTTGCAGGCCGGGGTGCGCGTCTTCGAGATAGAGCTCCGCGATCTCGATGGAGGGCATATCGTCACGTTGGAACGTGTGGGGGGCTCGGCGAGGACCCAGATGGATCCGGCGAGCCTGCTCGCGATCATCGCGCGCAAGCCGCGTATATGGGGCGAAAGTCCGATCGGGAACGATTTTCCCGATACCGTGCGGTCCCTGCTCGACGA
>ENA-OQDD01000425-OQDD01000425.1-human-gut-metagenome-genome-assembly--contig:-NODE-425-length-17565-cov-1.476603_pt1 | contig 17565 bp, 19 predicted proteins | sample MGYA00242507_ERZ504598 | MGnify/ENA primary metagenome ERZ504598 (study PRJEB26092, sample SAMD00036318) | human gut metagenome | host: Homo sapiens | study: EMG produced TPA metagenomics assembly of... | reverse complement strand
GCAAAACCGCGGGCGCAGTTCGGGGGATACCTAGTAGGGCATGTAACCATGTCCGTCCGGATTGCAGGCAGCTTCGCAAAGTGTCCGGATTGTCTTTTCGGAAGGCGGCATGTCGGGGCTTCCGATTCCCAGGCTGATGACATCCATTCCTTCGGCATTCATTTGTGCCACTTCTTTCAGCTTCTTCGAGAAGTAGTATTCGCTTACGCTTGCCAGGCGGTCGGCAGGCTTTATTCTACACGTTTGATTTTCCATCTTCATATTCTCCTAATATTTTCAGCTCTTTGGTCAGCGGTGTGATGGCCGCAATGGATTGTTTATATCTCAGTACATTGTCGAAGAGACATCTACGTAAAACTGGTATTCCCATTCACGCCCGATGATGGGCAGTGATTGTATCTTGGTCAGGTTGATGCGGTAGAAAGACAAAATAGACAATACTTGGGGAAAGGCTTCCTTCAGTATGGGGAAGTGTGAATACCATGCTTGCCTTGTTGACGTCCTTGCTGCGATGCCGGTTCAGTTCATCTACTTGCCAAGGGTCGGCTACGACCAGGAAACGGGTGAAGTTATGTTTGTTGGTTTCGATACCTTCCTGCAGGACCTTCATGCCATAACGCTCTGCAGCAGCTTTGGAGCAGATAGCTGCATGGCCTTTCAGATGTTCCTGTTGGATGATTTCGGCACTGCGGGCGGTATCTTCGCCTTCCACCACTTTGATTCCGGGGTGTTGTCCCAGGAATTCACGGCATTGCATCAGGGCGATAGGGTGGGAGTTGACTTCGGTAATATCATCCAGTCTTCATCGGGCAGGCAGACAAAACTATGGGAAATACGTAGCTTGTACTCGCCGACAATCTGTGCGCCACTTTGGCGTAATAGCTCATTGTTATGCAGCAAACTGCCTGCAATGGTGTTTTCTATTGCCAGCATTCCTATGGTCTGACTGTCTTTTTTGATGGCACCGAACACGTCTTCAAAGTTGGCGCAACAGATTAACTCTATTTCTTCTCCTTCGAAGTACTTGTGTGCGGCGATGTCGTGATACGAGCTAATGTTCCTTGAATGGCTACCTTTTTCATTATTTTTATTTTCTTGGTTATGCTATAAAAAAAATCCCGCTTCCATACGATGGAGCGGGATTCTGTATATTTACTTGTTTCTCTATTCAGTCCTTAAGCATCACTGTCACTTGATACATACAAACTCCCGCTCTACTTTCTGGCTAAAGTAAAAGTAAAAAAAGAAGTAATATGCATAAGTAAATGACTTCATACTTGTATTCTCTGTTTTTGAATTACGTGACAAAAGTAATGCTTTTCTTTTATATACAAACAAAAAACAATGTTTTTTTAGGGATAGTAGCAATTTAACTTATTTCCCTTTAACTTGTACAATGACTTGAACCGGACGATGGTCGGATGAAATGGTGTCTTCTATGACTTTCCGGTATTGTACGTCAAACCGATACCCATTCTTGGAATAGCCGTAGATGTAGTCTATACATCGGTTGGGACGGTCTGCCGGGAAAGTATAAGAGGTTGTGTCATTGAGGGTGGCAAAATGTTTTGCCAATTCCAGCTGGGGAGCGCTTGCTGGTGCAGAGTTCATGTCGCCTGCCATAAAGATGGGCTTATCGACGTTTTGCAAGGCTTTTTCTATCAATGGTACGGCAAGGAACTGGCTTCTGGAGTGAGGGACTGGTGTGTGGCACAAAATACATAATCTTTAAATTCTGCAATAATGAGGGTACGTTTTTCTTCCCGTCCGGGCATTGGAATGATTTTGTATTTTATGGGTATCTCTCTGGAGAGGATTCCGATGCCGTAGCTTCCACCCTGAAAAGGAATGGCTGCTGCATAAGTCCCGTGCATTCCGGTCAGTTTTTCTAGTTCTCCGAGAGCATGGATTCCTTTGTTGCGCACCGTTACACTGTCAAGTTCCTGCAGGGCGACTATGTCCGGAGAAGTTTGACTGATAACATTGGCAATGCGCCGGTAATTGTACTCCTTGTCCATACCTATGCAATTATGTACGTTATAGGACAATATGTTCACTTGCTGTGCATGGCAGGTGCGAACATCAGTACAAAAAGTACTGATAGAAATAAATTTCGTTTCATTGGCGGCAATAATTGAATTTGTCATAATCCCAGGATATTACCGGTACTTCCCCCCGGTTGGTTACCATATTGTCCGTTAAAGTTCTGTATCTCTTTAGGATTGAGTTCCAGTCCTTTCTTCATGTCTTCTGCAGAACCTTCCTTGTCGCCGTTCAGCAACTTGGCACGTCCGCGCTCATGATAGGCCTCTGCGAAATTAGGGTTCAGTTCTGTGGCTTCCGTAAAGAGCTCGATGGCTTCTGCCAGTTTGTTTTGGGTGATGTAAAGCTGTCCTAAGTAGAGGAAGGCTTGTTCGTTGAAGGGATTCAACTCCGTCACTTTCTGATAGCTGCTTTCTGCTTTTTCTTTGTCTCCCGTAGCTTCTTCTATCTTTCCGCGGAGCAAGATGGCACTTTCGTCTTCCGGGTCTTGTGCCAGAATGGTGTCTATGTCTTCCATCGCTTCCTTGTATTGCTGCATTTGGACCAGGGCTTCGGCACGGAGCAGACGTGCTTCGATGAATCATCTTTCAGTACGATGGCTTTCGTAAGATGGGCGATGCACATGATGCCGTCCCCTTGCCCATTGTCTGCTTTGCCGAGCAGGTAATGTGCCATGGCGTTGCCCTCTTCTATTTCGATAGCCTTCTTTGCCGCTCCTGCCATGGCGGGATAGTCTTCCTGCATGTAGCATACGTTGGCAAGACTGAGGTAGGTGGAGATATGTTCCGGCTCTATTTCGGTCATGCGTTCCAGTAGTTTGTGCGCCTCGTCCAGTTCGCTGGTCTGGGTGTAGACTTGGGCGAGATATCCCATGGTCTCGAAGTCTTCCTGAATGGCAAGGGCTTCAGTGAAGCATTTGATGGCGTAGTCTGTACGGCCCATGCGTTGTGCGCGCATACCGTCATACTTGAATATCTCAAAATTCTTCTGTTCGTTTTTTGTTTCTCATTTGCCGGACTGTCTGACTTGCCGGAGAAAAAAAGATTTAAGATCCCATAGGTGATTAAAAATTAAAGAATTAAAAAATTAAAAAGGAAAAGGAGGGGCATGGCTGATAGGAGATGTTCCTCTCAGCGGCAGGACATTCTTTTCCAACGGCAAAAGTAATGAATTATTTTTTGATTTGAAGCATTCCGTTGACAGCAATTACCTTGCCTTCGTCCAACAATCCATTGTAACACATCGATGAGCATGTTTTTATCGTCTTGCTATCTGTTCTGCCAAGTGGCTGGAGTTTGTCGTTTATCAGATAGGGCTTGAAGAATCTTTTCAGAAAGTTCCTTTTCCGAAAGGTGGCCGGAAGGTTTCTTGTTCTTCAAATTGATGCAAGTGTCGCACTGCCCGCAGTTATGCTCGTTCTTCTCTCCGAAGTAGTGTAGCAGCATCCGGCTACGGCACACGGTATCGCTGCTCACGTAATCCAGCATGGCACTTATGCGTTTCTCATATCGCTCTTTGCGTTCCTCGTACACGGTGGAAGGGATTTGCAGGTGGCGCATTTCAACCCTCTCTCGCGTGTATATTATATATGGTGTCTTTTTGCGGGGGATGTAACTGACGATATGTAGCTTGGCTAGGTGGATGAGCTGTTCATACACTTGCGGCGTGTGAGTCCAGTGCGTATGGCCAGTGAATCTTCATTGATGAAAGCATGGTCTGTGAAGACCCCGGTATAGGAGCGGAGAATGGTTTGGATGAGTTTGTCCATATCTTCGCCGAGCTCTCTCAGTTTATAAAGTTCGTCTCGACGGATAGTGAACAGTAGCCGGGATGCATTGTCTTGTTCGTCTGTATATTCCAAGTATCCCGCTTGTGTCAGAATCTTCAAGGCACTGTCCACGGGAACGGGGAAGTACTTGAACTTTCGGCAAAAGTCTTCTATATTGAACTCGCGTACACAGCCTTGTCCATCTCCCATTGCCATCTGGTAATAGTATTGAAGATGCTCATATACTTCCTTTATATATTCTTTTTCAGGAAAGGTGTCGGGAATGCGTTTTGTGCAGTGTTGCCTTATCCGACTTGGCGTAAAGGACGACCGCGTAGGCTTTTTGTCCGTCCCTTCCGGCACGTCCTGCTTCCTGGAAGTAGGCTTCTATGGAATCGGGCAGATCCATGTGGATGACAATCCGTACATCCGGTTTGTCGATACCCATACCGAATGCATTGGTGGCGACCATGACACGGCTTTCTCCTGTTTGCCAGCGTTGTTGGCGGATGTCTTTGGTGGCGTCATCCAGTCCGGCATGGTAGAAATCGGCGGTGATGTCTTCGTTGTGCAGCAGTTCGGTAATTTCCTTGGTACGGCGACGGTTGCGCACATAGATGATGGCGCTTCCGGGCATACGGCGCAGGATGTGCAACAGCTCTCCCGTCTTGTTTTCCGTCTTGCGGACGATATAGGCAAGGTTTTTGCGTTCGAAACTCATGCGGAACACATTTCCTCACGGAAATGCAGACGGGCCTGGATATCTTTCACTACTTCCGGAGTGGCGGTGGCTGTCAATGCCAGGATGGGTACGCCGGGCAGAAGTTCGCGTATTTCGGCTATCTTCAGATAGGCGGGACGGAAATCGTAGCCCCATTGCGATATGCAGTGGCTTTCGTCTACCGTAATCATACTGATTTTCATCTTCTGCAGTTTGGTGCGGAAGATTTCAGTATCGAGCCTTTCGGGGGAGATGTAGAGGAACTTGAAATTGCCGAATATACAGTTCTCCAGTGTGACGATGATTTCCTGCCTGCTCATGCCTGAGTAGATGGCAAGCGCCTTGATTCCCCGCTTTTTCAGGTTTTGTACCTGGTCTTTCATGAGGCAATCAACGGAGTGATGACCAGGCAAAGTCCTTCTTTAGCAAGTGCCGGAACTTGGAAAGTGATGGATTTTCCTCCTCCCGTGGGCATTAGTCCCAAAGTGTCCCGTCCCTCGGTAATGCTGTTGATGATATCTTCCTGGATTCCCCGGAAGGTATCGTATCCCCAGTATTGCTTCAGAAGCCTCACCCCCAATCCCTCCCCCATAGGGAGGGGAGTTTTGAAGTTACTACTGCTGCTCATGGTCTTATTGAACTTTCTTGCTACTTCTTATCGTTGAATTGATATTCTTTCCTTCTCTATGCTAATAGTAGTGATTACTTATCTTATAGCATCAACCAATTTTCATCATTTCCTTAATATAAGGAGACTATTCTTATTCCCCTCCTGTGGGGGAGGGGTTAGGGGGAGAGGCTTTCAGTTTCGGCTTTATGTCTTCAATCTGCAACTGCACTTCACCCCTCTTATGGGTATTCTCTTCAATGGAATAGCAGATGTCGAAGGAACGTTTGGTCTTGATGAAGCGTACGTGGGAACTTTGCCCGAAAGCGATGCCGTTCATTACATTGTTCGATTTATTATCCACCAGTTCTAGCTTGATATGTTCCTGGTCGCGGCCTACGACTTTGCTGGTACCATAATCATAGACATTGTGCGTACAGAAAATGGGTTTGGCATTGTCCGGTCCGAATGGATTGAATTTCTTCAAGTCGCTGAAGAATTTCGGAGTGATGTCTCTGAAATCAATCTCGGCATTGATGTCGATGACGGCGCATGTCTGTTCCGGCAGGATATTTTGTGATACGAACTCTTCGAAGCGTTCGATAAAGGCCGGTACATTTTCCACCTTCATGGAAAGACCGGCGGCGTAGGTATGACCTCCGAAGTTTTCCAGAAGGTCGCGGCAGTATTCAATGGCTTTGTAGACATCGAATCCGGAGACGGAACGGGCAGATCCGGTTGCCATGTCATCCGTACGTGTCAGTACTACTGCCGGCCGGTAATAGATTTCCGTCAGCCGGGAGCTACGATGCCGATGACGCCTTTATGCCAGTCTTCATTGTACAATACGATGGAACGTCGGTCGGCAAGTCCGTCCAGGTCAGCTACAATCTTGTTGGCCTCCTCGGTCATGGTCTTGTCCAAGTCCTTGCGTGTCTCGTTGTATTGGTTGATTTGTCCGGCTTTCTCCAGGGCAAGAGAGAAATCTTTTTCAGTAAGCAAGTCAACAGCTTCTTTCCCGTTCTGGATACGTCCGGAGGCGTTGATGCGGGGACCTATTTTGAATACAATGTCACTGACGGTGATGTCCTTGTCCGTCAGTCCGCAAACATCAATGATGCTTTCAGGCCTACGCTGGGATTACTGTTCAACTGCTTCAAACCGTGGTAGGCGAGAATGCGGTTTTCACCCATAATGGGGACAATATCCGATGCGATACTGACGGCGCAGAGGTCCAGTAAAGGGATAAGGTGATGGAACTCGATACCGTTGTTGAGGGCAAATGCCTGCATGAACTTAAAGCCTACACCGCATCCGGACAGATGTTCATAAGGATAGGTGTTGTCTTCCCGTTTGGCATTCAGAATGGCTACAGCAGGGGGCAGTACATCATCGGGGACATGATGGTCGCAGATGATGAAATCAATGCCTTTCTCCTTGGCGTATGTGATTTCTTCGACGGCTTTGATACCGCAGTCCAATACAATAATCAACCTACACCACTCTCTGCGGCATAGTCTACTCCTTGGATTGAAACTCCAGTACCCTCATTGTAACGGTCGGGGATATAGTAGTCGATGTTCGAATAGAACTGTTGAATAAACTTGTAGACCAATGCCACAGCCGTGGTACCGTCTACGTCATAATCTCCATAAACAAGAATGCGCTCTTTCTTTCCCATTGCCTTGTTCAGGCGCTCTACGGCTATATCCATATCCTTCATCAGGAATGGGTCGTATAAGTCCGGTAGTTGGGGGCGGAAAAATTTCCGGGCATCCGCTGCCGTTGTTATTCCCCGCTCCACCAGCAATTTTCCCAATATTGGCTAATTCCCAATTCTTGGGCCAGTTGTTGGCTTGCTTCTGCCTGTTCGGGTGTAATGGGTTGATAATTCCATTTGTGAGTCATTTTATATATTATTTTTTCTTTTTCTATCTCAAGATGTTGGGGGAGTAGAGGGTTCAATACGTGCACTTTTCTCCAACAAGGTGTAAAGGTATGAAAAACTCTTGAAACGGAGGTGAATTCTGCGGAAAAACTTTATAAGTATATGTATTCTCCACTAAAAAACTTTATTTTTGTATCCATTAAAAAATATCGCTATGCTTGTTTTTATCTCTTGTGCAAAGACCATGGCAGCGCGCTGCTCTGTTGTCGTGCCCGAAGTCACAGTCCCGAAATTCGAAACGGAGGCTGTGCGGAATGCGTTGGAAATGTCGCAGTATTCAGTATCCGAATTGGAAAGGCTTCTTCGGGTGAATACCAAAATTGCTGCCGAGAACCGTTTGCGTTTTCATGATTTCTGTTCGGAGGAGAATCGTTCGATGCCAGCCGTTTGCGCCTACACGGGAGCTGTTTTTAAACGCATTCTTCCGAAAGATTTTTCAGCGGAGGATTTTCGTTATGCGCAAGAACATCTACGTATCACTTCTTTTCTTTATGGGTTGCTTCGCCCGCTGGACGGTATCAAACCCTATCGTTTGGAAGGAGATGTCCGTTTGCCCGAAAAAGGTGGAATATCCATGTTTGATTATTGGAAGCCTTTGTTGACGGATTACTTCATAGAGGAAATTAAAAACTGTGGCGGTGTTCTCATTAATTTGGCAAGTGCTGAAATGAAAGATTTGTTCGACTGGAAGCGGGTGGAGCAAGAGGTGCGTGTTATTACGCCCGAGTTTCAAGTTTGGAAGGCCGGACAGCCGAAGACTGTCGTTATCTATGCCAAGATGTGTCGCGGAGAGATGACGCGTTTTATTGTCAAGAACCGTCTGGAGTGTCCTGAGGAGTTGAAATCCTTTTCTTGGGAGGGCTTCGTCTGGGATGAGATACGCAGTACGGAGAATGTATGGCATTTTTCGTTAGGTACATTTATGTAATGAAAAGGTATATTACGTTTGGCTCAGATGTTACTATATGTTGCTTTCGATGTTTGCGCAAAATGAAGACTAAATACGCAATTTAGGATGAGGGAAAAGAATGAACCCTCTACATTTGCATGCAGTAAACTTAAAAGCAATATACTATGAAGAGAAACGGATTAAGAACAGTTGTTGTATTAGCTTTGACCATATTTCTATTGAATGCTCCGGTTTGTGCTACAGCTTTCAGATTGCAGGATACTTGTGCGGAGGCGCGGGATGAGGTTGCACTGCGGCTTGAGTGGATGAGGATTCTCCATGATACGCTTCCTATATGTAAGATTTCTATTCCTGGTTCACACGATAGCGGTAGTATCAAAGGAGGGCATATGTTGAAAACGCAAGCAACAGATATTCCTGCTCAATTACGGCAAGGCATCCGTGCTTTCGATATCCGTTTGGAAAAGAAGGGTAATAAACTGGGGGTGTTTCACAGTCATGCCTTTCAGGATATATATTGGGAAGATGATGTTTTACCTGCTTTTATACACTTTCTGCAAACATATCCTTCTGAGACTTTGATTGTTTCCTTGAAAAAGGAAGGGGGAGAATTGCGGGATTATGCTTCTCTGCTGTCCGTTTCTTTAAGCAGCCCTGAGTATCAAAGTTATTTCGTGATGGACTTTCGCCCTGAACTGACGCTGAAAGATTGCCGTGGAAAGATTCTTTTCCTGCATAGGGATCATGCTATGGATAATTATCCTGGAGCAGCATGTGTAGGTTGGGAGGATGACAGTACTTGCCTGCTCACTCTTCGCAATAAAGATGGTAAGGAAGGAGTGGCTTTGCTCGAAGATGAATATCAATATGAATCGGGTGAGGAGGCCGGGAAGAAGGTAGGGGTTTGTGTCCGTAATATTGAAGGGATGTCTGCTGAGCCGGTTTCCTCACGTCGGTGGGGAATTACTTTTGTAAGTGCGACGGGGCTGCCCTTGGGAACCCTAAAGTCTTTGCTGATAAGGTGAACAAGCCTATTGCTGACTATTTAAAACAAAAGAATAGCCGGAATTGCGGTATTGTTTTTATCGATTTTGTCAGTGAACCTGGAGGAAAAGATTTGGTGGAATATTTGATTGACAGTAATGTTTGCGCAAAATGAAGATTTATATGCGCAATTGGGAATACTGAAAAAAAAGCATTTTCTTAATTTTGCACATGTTGAACACCTTAATGTTATATACTATGAAACTGTCAATAGATTTAGGAGGAACCAATATTCGAATAGCCCAAGTGGAAAAAGGGAACTGCTTGAATAAAGTGTCGGTTCCATGTTTAGCTCAGCAAGATGCTTCTACTGTGCTAAACCAGCTTTCCCAGCTTATTCGGAATATGATGAATGAGCAGGTAGATGGTATCGGTATCGGTGTCCCTTCAATTGTTGATCCGGAGAAAGGAATTGTATATAATGTAGCAAATATATCTTCTTGGAAAGAAATACACTTGAAGGAGATTTTGGAGAACGAATTCAAGGTGGCAGTTGCCATTAATAATGATTCCAACTGTTTCACTTTGGGGGAGAGCCTATACGGCGAAGGAAAATCTTATACCAACATGGTAGGCGTTACTATTGGGACCGGAATTGGAGCTGGCGTTGTCATTGGCCGTCGTTTGTATGGTGGGCAATATTATGGGAGCCGGTGAGATAGGCTCATTTCCTTATTTGGACTCTGATTTTGAACACTATTGCAGTAGTTTCTTGTTTAAACGTTATGGCACTACCGGTGCGGTAGTAGCTGAAAAAGCCCAGCAAGGAGAACAAGCTGCATTGGAGATTTGGAAAGAGTTTGGGAGGCATTTGGGTAATCTTATAAAGGCAATTCTTTTGCCTATGCTCCCCAGGCTATTGTTTTAGGAGGCGGTATTGTATCGGCTTTTCCTTTCTTTAAAAATGCTATGGAACAAACAATGCAAAGTTTTCCCTACAAGATTATATCGGATAATGTGAGTGTGGTGGCTTCGCATCAAAAGGATTCCAGTTTATTGGGTGCTGCCGCTCTTCTTGAGTAATAATCCCTATACGGTTTGAATTGAAATAATTAAATATTTGCAGTTATATTATTTTACGCATAAATAAGGACTGTTAGAGAATTGTTCCTTTTGTAATAACTATGTAATTCTGCTTTCTGACCTTTGTGGCGGAATTATAATTTTCTATATTATAAACTTTAAATTTTGAATGCATGAAACAAGTAAATCTTAGAATCTATCGAACGATTCTGACCCTATTGTTGGGACTGTTCTTGTCGGCAGGTGCTTATGCACAGCAGATTTCTGTGAAAGGAACAGTAAAGGATCAGACTGGCGAACCTGTGATTGGTGCCAATGTGTTAGTAAAGGGGACGACTAATGGAGTGATTACGGACGTTGACGGAAACTTTAATGTTTCGGCCGATAAAAACGGCGTATTGGTAATCAGTTTTGTCGGCTATGTGACTCAGGAAGTACCAGTGGCAGAAAAACAAATGGTAATTGTGCTTAAAGAGGATACAGAACTTCTGGATGAGGTTGTTGTATTAGGGTATGGTGCGAATACACGTAAGCAGGACTTGTCTGCTTCAGTGGGTGTAGTAAGTAATACTGAAGAATTGGCTGCTCGCCCGGTAACTTCTACCGAAGGCATGCTGCAGGGACAGCTGGCAGGTGTTACCATTACGGCCGATGGTGGCGACCCAACTTCTTCTCCTAACATTGTGATTCGTGGTCAAGGCTCACAAGATGGAGACAATGTACTTTGGGTTGTGGACGGTGTTCCCGGTGCACCTATCTCATCCATGAATGATATTGAAAGTATCGTTGTTTTGAAGGATGCTGCTTCTGCTGCTATCTATGGCGCACAGTCTGGTGCAGGTGGTGTTGTGTTGGTAACTACCAAAAAAGCGAAACAAGGTGCTCCTTCGTTGACTTATGACGGCACTTTTGGTATTCGTCAGGCTACCAATTTGATAGAACCACTGAATGCGGAGCAGCAGATTGAGATGCGTAAGATATCTCATCAAAATGCAGGACTTTCGCTTCCAGTCGGTTGGGATGTTACCAAAAATCCATGGATAGGTACGACTCGTACTGATTGGATGGATGAGATTTTCCGCACTGCCTTCTACCAACGTCATAACGTAGCGTTGAATGTAGGTTCTGATAATTTTTCAAATCGTATATCTTTTGCTTACGATAATGATGAAGGTGTTTTGATTAATACTTTCAAGAAGAATCTTACATTACGTTATAATGGTAAAATGCAGCTGAACAAGTGGGTGAGCGTCAGTGAGGATTTTGTATGGCAGAACACTACCCAACGTTCCAAAGCTACGGATAACGATGCTTATACAGGACTATCCTTTCGGCTATCTACATGCCGGCAAGTGCCACTGTCTATAATCCGTTGGACGGAAGTTATGGTGGTGTGACTACGGAAGATCCTGCCTATATTGAAAAATATGGTTCGAATTTCTCTGATATCCACGGGGATGCTGTAAATCCGGTACGTCTATTGGAAGCAGAGAATTTGTATGACAAGATAAGTGACATATGGAGCACTACCAGCTTGGAGATAGCTAATGTACTTCCTGGATTGAAGTTTACGAGTCGTTTTACTTATAATATGAAGACTAATCATTACAAGAAGTTCAATCCTATTCGTGATGAAGTAGGTAAACCGGCTTTGTCGAATAATCTTCAAGAAACTACTTACCGTAGAGATGCTTGGAAGACGGAAAATACCCTGACTTATGATAAGACATTCGGTGAACATACGGTTGGTGCCTTGTTCTCGACTACGGCAGATCATTCTGAAACGCGTGGACTGGAAGTGACGGGTAAGGATTTTGCGGATGAATCGGAATTTTTACAATACATGGCGTATGCAGGATCAGTGACAGCATCTGACTATTTGACTGGACCTGATGCCAATGTGTCGTTGATTGCCCGTTTGGCTTATTCTTATAATGACCGTTATTTTGCTACTGCATCTTGGCGTCGTGATTATGCTGGACGTTTGCCTAAGGAAAATAACTATGGTGATTTCCCTGCAGTGACCCTTGGATGGAAAATATCTAATGAAAAATTCTTTAAGAAGAGTGATTTTATCAGTTTGCTGAAATTGCGTGCTTCTTGGGGGCGTGTAGGTAATTTGAGCTCTATAGGGCTTAATTATAAGTCTGCTTTGTTGAAGAAAAGCTCGTGGACAGAACAAGCACAATATGTCCTGAGGCAAATAATATCTGGAATACTTTGATTTACAACGGCTCTGCGTTAAATCCTGATTTGACCTGGGAAACTTCAGAACAGACTGACTTGGGCTTGGATGTTGAGATGTTTAAAACCGTTTGTCGGTATCATTAGACTATTTTGATAAACGTACTTTCAATTTGATTCAGACACAATCAATGGGGTGGCCTTCTACTATGGGACTCGATGCCATGTTAATCAATCAAGGTGAAGTGCGTAACCGTGGCTTTGAGATTCAAGCTAATTGGAGGCGATAAGATTAACAAAAACCTTTCTTATTTCGTATCGGGTAAACTTCTCGTATTTAAAGAACGTGGGTATCAGATATAGGTGTGAAGGATGCGGATGGCAATCCGGGTTTGTGGCCTAATGATAAAAGGTTCCGTAGCATCCCTTATATGATGCAGAGTACGGAAGGGGAACCTCTGAATTCCTTCTACTTGATTAAGACAGATGGTTTGTTCCAAAGTGATGCAGAAGTTGCCGAGTGGAATGCTAAACATGGAACATATGTGACCAATGATAATGGTGAAAAAGAGTGGGTAGGTATTCAGCCGAATGCCAAGCTGGTGACTTGAAGTTTGTGGATCATAATGGCGATGGTAAAATTACGGATGCAGACCGTCAGTATATGGGTAGTGCGACTCCGAAGACGACTTTTGCCTTTACATTGGGAATGACGTGGAAAAAACTTTCTTTCAGTGCCATGTTCCAGGGAGTAGGTGGAGCAAAAGCTTTATATGTAGGAAAGTACATGCTGTTGAGTGATGTAGAAGGAAACTTTAACCGTTCCAGCGAGATATTGAATGCTTGGAGTCCTACAAATACCGGTTCTGATATTCCTCGTTTGTCAAAGAATGACCCGAATGGAAACTTTACGACTGCATCTGATTGGTATTTGGAGAATGCTTCTTATCTGCGTTTGAAGAATGTAACCCTTTCTTATGATTTAAGCGATGTATTCCGCAAGTGGTCTCATTTGAATGACCGTAACAGCCGTTTGTCTGTGTACTTCAGTGGTGAAAATCTTGCTACTATCACTGGATATTCTGGTATGGATCCTGAATGTGGTGGCTGGGATGCTTTGAAATATCCGGTATCTCGCGTATTATCTGTTGGTGTAAAATTGACTTACTAATAATTAATAGAGAAGAATGATTATGAAAAAAATATATTATTTTTTGCGATGTCTGCCACATTGCTTATGAGTTCTTGCAGTGACTTCCTTGATGTGCAACCAGAGGGAGATGCTACTACAACGACTTATTTTACCAATGACCTGCAGGCTATTGATGCTGTAGATGCATTGTATGAAAGATTTCATCAGGAAGCTGTATATGGACGCGAACTGTTTTGGGAACAAGGTGCCGCGTGCGACGTTGTGTGGGGAAAGACCCGTGATTTTCCAACACTTGCTACATTGAAATATACAGGAGACGAATCCCCTTTGCGTACTATTTTTGATACTATGTACAAAGTGATGGCACGTTCCAACTGGGTAATACAAGAGTTGCTTAAGAAAGGGAAAAGCACCACTTTAGGAGTTGATATTGAAAAGAGAAGTCTCTGGTGAAGCTTACTTCACTCGTGGATGGGCTCATTTCTTGATCGCTTATCGTTACGGTCTTGATACACAAGGGGTACCTTTTGTCCGTTATGAAGATTTTGAAGGTGGCTATGACAATTCTATTCCTCCTCAGCAAGCTTCGGTCATCGATAATTATAAATTGATTATCTCGGATATGGACAAGGCAATAGAGTATTTGCCCCGTTTTGAAGAGTATGGAGATAATGATAGAGGACGCGCGCACGATGCGGCTGCAGTAGCTTTTAAAGCTAAAGTTTATGCTTATTGGGCAACTTGGGATGCTACACAATGGGGGAAATGTAATCAGTATGGTCAATGAACTGGAAACTGCTTACGGACGTGATTTAGCCGGTACTTATGAAGAGTTGTTCTCTTCTGATTTCTCTAAATGGTGGAATAAAGAGTATATTTGGACTATTCCTGGAAATGGTGGCTCTCAAGGTGGCGGTTCGGAGTTTCCGGGAGTTGTCCTTGAGAACAAAGGCTGGGGACAATATAATGGCTGGGGACAGAACAAGCCGTCTTATGATATTTACGAAGAGATGTTGAAAGACGGAGCTGGTAATGACCGTTTGGTTCGTACGGTTTTAGAGTATGGTCAGGAATTTCAATTCTTGGGTGAATCCCGTGCTTTTTATTCAAGCTCGGATATTGAATCCGGTTTTATGATTAATAAATACATGGATCCCTTTAAGTATGAAGATGCAGCCAATAAGGGGTATATCAATACAAACGGAGACTGGCCGACGGTACGTATTAATTTCCCGGTTATCCGTTTTGCAGAAATGTTACTTTTCCGTGCGGAAGCTTATTTGATGACTAATAAAGCGGACTTGGCTACGGCTGATTTGAATCGCATTCGTAAACGTGCCAATGTTGCATTATTGACGGGCACTGCTACTATGGCTGACCTATATCATGAACGCCGTTGTGAATTGGCATTTGAGTTTACAGACCATTTATATGATTTGAAACGCTGGTATCGCTCAGGCAATACTGAAATAAAGGCTTTGGCTGCTGCCGAATTGAATGCCGTCCGCGCGTACGTCATTATGCCAACCGCCAGGACCCTGCTTCCACATTCGTTGTAGGTGAGTATGAGGATTATACGGATAAGATTGCTTATCAGGATTACATGATCGTATTCCCTTATCCTTCGGTTCAGATTACCAAATCTGATGGTAAGTTAAAACAGAATCCTCATTATGATTGATATTTTCTCTGAAAGAGATAAAATATAAAAAAGACCTCATTGCCATTGGTCTAATCTGCAGGGGTTGGTATTTTCGGGTATTGATCCTTGCAGATATTTCTTCTTTTTCTTTCATTTGCAAAGGCTATTCATAAAATCATTTTAATATACGGAGAGACGGCATTCCCGACAGTCTGCAGCGCTCTTCAAATATACAGTCTGATGAAATTAAAAACTCTTATATGTGCAACTACTGCCTTTTGGGCTTGCTGCTCTTGTACATCCGGTGAACTATCTCCCGTAGACTATGTAGACCCTTTTATAGGTACCGGCTTTCATGGGCATACTTATCCGGGGGCAACCGTTCCGTTCGGGGCGGTACAGTTAAGTCCTGACACGCGTGCCGGAAACTGGGATGCTTGTTCGGGGTATCATTATAATGATACGACTCTAAAAGGTTTTCACACACACATTTAAGTGGGACCGGATGCATTGATCTTGGGGATATACTGTTTCGTCCTACTACGCTGAAACCGGATTTGACTACGGAAAGCATTTACCAGCCAGCGGCTTTTTCCCATAAAGACGAAGATGCTTCTGCCGGATATTATTCGGTTGTTCTGAAAGAAGAAGGAATAAAAGCTGAATTGACGGTAACGGCACACGCCGGTATGCACCGCTATACGTTTCCTTCCGGCAAAGAAGCATCTATTATTATAGATTTGACTCATTTGCTTGATAACGAATATATTTATGAGGCTGAACTTGAACAGACTGCCGCCAACGAAATAACAGGTATGCGCAGAACCAGGGGATGGACGGACAATCAGTACGTTTATTTTGTAGCCCAGTTCTCGAAACCTTTTCAGGCCATAGACTTTATACAGAATAAAAAGATGGTTTCTGCAGGAGTTAAGTTGAACGGTACCGATTTGCAGGCTTGCTTGTCCTTCGATAATAGTAATGGAGAGCCGGTTATAGCCAAAGTTGGATTATCCATTGTCAGTGAAAGAATGCACGTGAGAATTTGGAAACCGAGGTGATAGGTTTCGATTTTGATGCCGTGCGTAGTGCTGCCCGTTCCGCTTGGGAACAAGCTCTCTCTGCTATTACGGTAAAAGGCGGCAATACGGACGACTTGAAGAATTTCTATACAGCCATGTATCATTCTATGGTTGTACCCAATGTCGTGAGTGATATCAATGGTGAGTACCGCCGTCATAATATGGAAATTGGGCAATTGCCAAAAGGCAAAGTGCAATATTCTACATTTTCGCTTTGGGATACTTTCCGTGCATGGAATCCGTTGATGACTTTGATTGATACAACTTTGGTCAATAATATGATAAATTCCTTTCTGGACATTTACGAATCTTCGGGTGAACTTCCTATCTGGCCGCTTTCTGCCGGAGAGACGGGAACTATGATTGGTTATCATGCAGTGTCCGTTATAGCAGATGCTTATATGAAGGGTATTAGAGGATTTGACGCGGAAAAGGCGTTGGAAGCTATGGTAGTTTCTTCTGAAAAGAACAAAAAGGGAGCTGATTACTATATTCAGAATGGCTTTATTCCTTCTAATATAAAGAAAGAGTCCATCTCTTGTTTGCTGGAGTTTGCCTATGATGACTGGTGTATTGCACGTATGGCTCAGGAAATGAGTAAGGATGATATTTATCAAAAGTATATTCAACGTTCCCAGAACTATATCAATGTTTTTGATGGTAATACAAAATTCTTCCGCCCCAAGCGGATGGATGGGAACTGGGAAACTCCCTTCAATCCTATTGAGGTAGGTCGTGCCTATACGGAAGCCACAGCCTGGCAGTATCGCTTCTTTGTACCTCACGATGTAAGCGGTATGGCACAACTGTTTGGTGGTAAGAAAGAGTTTATTACCGCACTCGATTCTATCTTTACAGTAGAGTCGGGTGTACATGGCGATTTAGTGGATATTACCGGACTGATAGGTCAATATGTTCATGGCAATGAGCCGAGCCATCATATCGCCTATCTGTACGATTACGTCGGACAGCCTTGGAAGACGCAGGAAATGACACGCCGTCTGCTCCATGAAATGTACGCTCCTACGCCTGAAGGAATCATTGGTAATGAAGATTGTGGACAGATGTCCGGTTGGTATATATTATCCTGCTTGGGTATTTATTCAGTTTGTCCGGGAAGCAATGAATTTGCACTGACTACTCCTCTATTTGAGAAAGCGGTTGTCAACCTGGCAAATAGAAAGACTTTGACCATCCTTGCCAACAATCCGAAGAAGAATGTCTATATCACAAAAGTAGAATTGAACGGACAACCGATAGATGTAAATTTTATTACTTATGCACAGTTGATGGAAGGTGGAGAACTTCGTTTTACTTTGTCCGACAAGCCGAATATGGAGAGAGGTGTTTCCTCTGAAGCATCCCCTTATTCCTATACTAAAGATGAAGTCGTTTCCATTCCCTATGTGGATAAGGATTTGAACTTGTTTATGGATTAAG
>ENA-OQDD01000424-OQDD01000424.1-human-gut-metagenome-genome-assembly--contig:-NODE-424-length-17666-cov-2.245111_pt1 | contig 17666 bp, 30 predicted proteins | sample MGYA00242507_ERZ504598 | MGnify/ENA primary metagenome ERZ504598 (study PRJEB26092, sample SAMD00036318) | human gut metagenome | host: Homo sapiens | study: EMG produced TPA metagenomics assembly of... | reverse complement strand
CTCGACAGCACAGGAGAAAGGTTATGAACGGATTGATAAACACCCAAAGAGCACCCGGTATGGCAGACAGAATCCCATTTCTGAACAATGGAACAGTGATAACCAACTCTGCATCTGGCGGGCAAACTGCAGATGCCGTAAATAAAATGCTTGCCCTTAATCAGATAAATACCACTATTGATCACCGCAGTTTTGCAGATCAGGGAATCACCGAACAGCAACCATCCATGAGGGCTACATTGCCAGAATATAGGAAAAGAAAGGCATGATAGCAGACCGGTGTGAAATCAACCGTCAGATTCGTGCGGATAACAGAATACTACGGGAATTAAAAGCACAGATAAAAAAATTGGCTCAAGCTGTCGAAAAATCTATTCCGGTAATTGCAGAAACATTAGAAGCAATCCGCAATCATATGATTTTTACACAATATCATTTACTTCATAATGAAATGCAAAAAGAAGTGATCCATGACTGGATGCAGCACTTTCGTCCTATCCTGAATCAATATGATACCATTAAGAAAAAGCTCAAAGCGAAAGTTACTGAAAAGAAAGAACTAAATGTGCAAAAAATAAAACCAGTATTCTGAATCCTTTCCAGCATATCAAGTTAAACCAGCAGCTTACAACCATAACAGAAGAAATCGAGGAACTGAAATCTGCCAAAGAACAGCTACTGTTTCAGGCTGAATGTTCCACAGATAAAGATATGACGAGCCTTTCCAATAAATATAACCAGATGGATAAGAATCTGGATATTCTCGATTCTCAAGATATGGCTCTCAAAGAGCAGCTTGAAAAAGATGCTGTAGCTTTCCAAGAGGAAAATTTCCGTCCTAAACCAGAGCAATACACAGAATTACTGGATGCCAGAATCCAGATACGACCTACTTTCCGAGATAAACTGATTGAGCAACTCAAAGGTACTTTTGGTGAATATTATGACTATCACTATCGTGATATTGCAACTAATGAAGTAGATTATCTCAATGTTGAAGATCCTGATGTTTTCTCCCATCGTGCCTGGGAACTTGAATATCAGAGAAAACAAGCGATGCGACGAAATCAGCCTGTCCAGACTAAGAAAAAAACACATGATATAGAATTGTAATTTGATTCTTCTTTGAACCCATACAAACACAAAGAGCTGAACAAATAGGATTTTTCGTCCTACCTGTTCAGCTCTTTGTCTACCTGTAAATCAATTCTTTCAATACAATCTCTTCCGCCGCATTTCGGATATTATTTACCATTCCTACCCAAGCCACCTGGTCACGGGCTTTCATTTCTTCTGTAATACCTTGCCTCTTCATCATCTGACGTACCAGAATATCCATCCTCTCCTGTGTTTCGTCGTCCACAGCATTCAGATGTGCTGTCAGTCTGTCTTCCAACATATACAGCGAATACATTGCCGGACGATGCTCTTTCAGATACGTTTTCCGCATTATTCCATATTTCCCATAATGCGGTTCTTCATCTGTACTGACAAGATTCGGATAGTAAATTCCATCTGCTCCCAGTGTGTAGGTTCCACCCATCTTTTCAAATATGCTTTTCATGTGTTATTCCTCCTTGAAATCAGCAATGTCCTTAGATCATCGCAAAATATTTCAGGGCAGCCTTAATGGCTTCTTCTTTCTCTTTCGGACACTGTGGCACTTTTGGATTTTCTGTCTTTGGCAGATTATAGTTCTCTCCTACTTCGATTCCACATTTCCTTTTGATTTGAGAAATATATAAATTTGAAACCTTCAAGCCAAATTCTTTCAGCACATAATCTTTGATTTCCTGATAGGTCGCTTTCGTCTCTGCACTGGTTGCATCCAGCTCATCTAAGTCTAAGTCGATCTCTATCGTGTCATCTGGTTTTTGTTGGGACAAAAGAACAACCGTCTCCACATGCACCGTTCCCGGAAACATATCAACACAGCAGACTTTTTCTACACGGTATCCATATTTTGCAAACTCTACCAGATCCCGTGCAAGAGAAGTCGGCTTGCAGGAGATGTAAAGCATTTTTTCACACCTATATAAATCAACTATCTTCGGCAGAGCCTTCGGATGGATTCCTTCGCGCGGTGGATCAAGAACGATGAAGTCCGGTTTTTCTTCGATTTCATCGATCACCTTCAGCACGTCTCCGGCGAGGAAACTGCAGTTGGTAAGGCCGTTTGCCTCTGCGTTCTCTTTTGCAGCTGTAACAGCTTCTTCCACGATTTCCACGCCGATCACTTCTTTTGCGACCGGTGCAAGGATCTGGGCGATGGTTCCGGTTCCGCTGTAGAGGTCGAAGATCGTGCGGTCTTTCGTCTCGCCGACGAACTCGCGGGCGGTGCTGTAGAGAACTTCCGCGCCAAGGGAATTGGTCTGGAAGAAGGAGAACGGGGTGATCTTGAATTTCAGTCCGAGGAGTTCTTCATAGAAGTAGTCCTGTCCGTAGAGCACTTTTGTCTCATCGCTCTTTACAACATCTGCCAGGGAATCATTTATGATATGGAGGAATCCGACAACCTTTCCTTCCAGCGGCAGACCAAGCACTTCCTGCACGAGCGGCATCAGATCCCACTCTTCCTGGCTTGTGGTGACGAGATTTACCAGGATTTCTCCGGTATTCTCGGCTCTTCGCACCAGCAGGTGGCGCAGGTAACCCTCGTGGCTTATCTTGTGGTAGTAACTTGCGTTCCGCTCTTTAAAGTACGCCAGCACGCAGGTCAGAATCTTTGTGAAATCCTCATGTACGATTTTGCAGTCGCACGCGGTCAGGACATCGTAGGTGCTTCCCTTTTTATGAAGTCCGAGAGACAACGGGCCGTCCTTGTATTCATCGCCGAAGGAAAACTCCATTTTATTCCGGTATGCAAACTCCTTCGGACTTCCCTTGATTCCAAGGAACGGATAATCGGCCTCCCCCGCCTCATTGACCTGGCCGGCCTCCACGAGGCATCGTCGAGCAGTTTTTTCACCTGACCGGCCTTCATTGCAAGCTGATCCTCATAACTCATCGTCTGGTACATGCATCCGCCGCAGGACGGGAAAATACTGCAGACCGGATCGCGCTTTTCCATCGGGGATTTTTCTGTTACTTCGAGCAGGCGGCCCTCCATGCGGTTCTTTCTTTTTTTGTTGATCTGAAAGCGGATCTTCTGTCCCGGAATTGCATTTTTCACGGTAACCGTCTCGCCCTCCACATGTACACGTCCTTTATTCGGGAAATCGATTCTTTCCACGACTCCCTCGTAAATTTCTCCTTTTTTCATTCTCTTCTCCTTCTATGTCAAACTGATTTCCGGACAGAAAAACTCCGGTACCACGTTCCGGCACCGGAGTTTCTTTTTTCCATCCTACTTATCTTCGTCTTCATCCTCGAAGTAATCGTCGAAATCGTCATCGAAATCATCTTCGAAGTCTTCCAGATAATCCGGAGTTACAAACCGGTATACTGCGTATGCGATTCCTGCAACTGCCGCTACCGCTCCGACAATGGCAAGGACCCATAAAATCACGTTTTTCGGTTTTTCGCTCTCACGTTCTCTCTGTTTTAAAAGCTCTAATACTTCATCAATCTTATTCATACTGTCCACCAACCTTTGCTTTAGATTAGAAACTTAACTTAACGATAGTATACCATACGAGCCGCAATTTTACCACAATTTCCGCTCTTTTTTATAAATCTTTTCGTTTCAACTTACAGTCGGTATTTTCACGGAGTCTGACATGTCGAGAATAGTTCGACTGTGACTTTCCTCATGTCAGTGGAGGATACCGATTTCTCTCCGCCTACCACTGCCGTTATGTTTCTTTTAACAATTCATCCCACCGCTTTAGAAGCGGGGGACTTCTTGTCTACTGGTGTTAAAATTCAGAATCCGCCGGCAGTTCCCGCAGAATCTTGTGGAACTGACCGCCGCAGCGCTCCATTTCTCCTAACACCTGGTCGATCCATTCACCCTTTGTATGCCAGTTTTCTCTGGTGAACTCAATATCCGAAGGACAGACAAAAAACTCTGTCTCCGGGTAGACAAGCTGGTAATACAGAATACACCGTCTCGCATGGAGATTCCGGCAGCAGAGGATCGCTTTTTTTACCTCGATGCCCGCCGCATCTGTCACTTCCCGTGACCGCAGTGCATTTTCATACGTATACGTCGCCTGGTCTTCGCGCAGAATCGCTTTCTCCGGCACGCCGTTTTTCTGCAGTACCGTCCGCAGAAACTCCCACTCGGTTTCATAGTTCCCGCCGTACTGCTCCGCAAGATCCTGTACACCGGCGAAATGTCCGAGCACAGTACTGTATCTTCCCGACGGAAGCACATACGGCGCAAATCCTTCTTTCCAGAGTTCTGCCGCGTGCGCCGCCATCTGCGGATATCCGTTTCCCGGCACAAAAATCACATCGGCTTTCTGCGGCTCATCCTTCACGAAAATATAGTCCGTAAAGTAGTTTAAAAAACTTCTCATACATGAAATGTTACCACTCTTTAAAGTCCATGAGGCACTCTACGACATATGCCATATCCTGTTCAGACAGGCTGTAGAACATCGGCAGACGCATCAGGCGCTCGCTCTCTTTTGTTGTGTATTTGTCCTCTCCGTGGAAAACACCGAACTTCTGTCCGGCCGGGGAGGTATGGAGCGGAACGTAATGGAAGACACACATCACACCGCGCTCTTTCATATAGTTGATCAGTTTTGTACGCACTTCCAGATTTCTTGCCTTGATGAAGTACATATGTGCATTATGTACACAGCCTTCCGGCACAACCGGCTGCTCGATCTTTCCAGCCTCAGCCAGCGGACGGAGCTGCTCATGGTAATAGTTGTAGATGGCCATCCGCTTTCTGTCGATTTTCTCATGTTCCTCGAGTTCTGCAAGCAGGTAAGCCGCATTCATATCGCTCGGCAGATAGGAGGAACCGTAGTCGATCCAGGTATATTTGTCGATCTGTCCGCGGAAAAACTTGCTGCGGTTCGTTCCCTTTTCACGAAGGATCTCTGCTTTTCCAGATAATTCTCATCCTGGAACAGCAGCGCGCCGCCCTCTCCCATCGTATAGTTTTTCGTCTCATGGAAGCTGTAGCAGCCAAAATCGCCGATCGTTCCAAGGGCTTTTCCCTTGTAGTACGCGCTCACGCCCTGTGCCGCATCCTCTACAACCTTCAGGTTATGGCGTTTTGCAATATCCATGATGGTATCCATTTCACAGGCAACGCTGCATAGTGAACCGGAACAATCGCTTTTGTTTTTTCGGTGATAGCATCCTCAATCTTGGTCTCGTCGATGTTCATCGTATCCGGACGGATATCCACGTAGACGATTTTTGCTCCGCGCAGAACAAAGGCATCTGCAGTGGAAACAAACGTGTAGGACGGCATGATCACTTCGTCGCCCGGCCGAATCTCAGACAGGTAAGCTGCCATTTCCAGTGCATGGGTGCAGGATGTCGTAAGCATCGCATGTTTTACGTTGAAATTGTCCTGCATCCAGGCAGAACATTTCTTCGTAAAAGGACCGTCGCCGCACAGCTTGTTGTTTTCCTCTGCCGCCTGGCGGATGTATTCCAGTTCTGTTCCAATAAAAGGTGGTTTATTAAACTCTATCATTGTTTTTTCCTTATCTTTCTTCTATCCATTACTGTTTTATTTACTTTCAGAGCCCAAAACAAGCTCTTAGGTAGTCTTATTTTCTCACAAATCCCTGTGGATTTCAAGACACGATTTTGACATGACAGCCATATCATCATACTGTCCATAAAGCCAAAAGAACCCTTGATTTCTCAAGGGTTCCATAAGTAGCGAGAGGGGGATTCGAACCCTCGACACCGCGGGTATGAACCGCGTGCTCTAGCCAACTGAGCTATCTCGCCATATTCATTTTCAACACCGTTTTTCATAAAATATGGGCCTATAGGGCTCGAACCTATGACCCTCTGCTTGTAAGGCAGATGCTCTCCCAGCTGAGCTAAGACCCCACATCAGTGTTTTGTCTGTCGGCTTTTTATCTGTATCACCAACCGACTTCGTTAGTATAGCATTCCACCCGCCAAATGTCAACACTAATTTTCAAATTTTTTCGATTTTTTCAACTTTTTCTCCCGCCACTCTTTCAGGTACTGCTCCTGTTCCAGATCTTCCCGTTCTTTCTCCCATCCTGCCGCCCGGCAGAGCGTCCATGCAAGCAGAAGAAATACGGCAAAAATCCCCGCCAGACAAACGATTCCCATCTTTTCCGACCGCCTTTCCTGTTCTGATTCTGCTAAAAAGCAAAGGATCTCCTTACTATTGTATCCGGAACGGCGGCGCTTTATTCCCTTTTCTGAATAAAAAGACAAAGCCGCCAGATTTCCCTTTCACCGGGATTCTGGCGGCTCCATTTTACTCAAAATTAAAATTCACATTCACGTTACGCTTCGTCAATCGCTTTTCCAATATCATGGCGGTAATATTTATTGTCAAAGTCAACCCATTCAACAGCCTTATATGCATTCGCACGTGCCTCTTTCAGGGTATCGCCAAGTGCTGTCACGCCGAGTACACGGCCTCCGTTTGTCACGATCTCGCCGTCTTTGAACTTCGTTCCTGCATGGAAGCAGTAATAGCCCTCATGCTCTTTGAACGTCTCGAGTCCGCGGATCGGGAATCCTTTTTCGTAGGAAACCGGATAACCGTTCGAAGCCAGTACGATGCAGACACACGCATTATCTGCAAACTGCAGGTCGATCTGGTCGAGAGTTCCGTCGATGCAGGCTTCAAATACATCAATGATGTCTGTCTTCATACGAGGAAGCACAACCTGTGCCTCCGGATCGCCGAAGCGGGCATTGTACTCGAGCACTTTCGGTCCGTCCGGTGTCAGCATCAGTCCGAAGAAGATAACTCCCTTAAACGGTCTTCCCTCAGCTGCCATCGCATCTACGGTCGCTGATAGATATATTTCTTACAGAACTTATCCACTTCTTCGGTATAGAACGGACTCGGGGAGAAGTTGCCCATACCGCCGGTGTTCAGGCCGGTGTCGCCGTCTCCTGCTCTCTTGTGGTCCTGTGCGGAACTCATCGTCTTGATCGTCTTTCCATCCACAAAGGAGAGAACGGAAACCTCACGCCCCGTCATAAACTCCTCGATGACCATCTCGTTTCCGGCACTGCCGAATTTCTTGTCGAGCATGATCGTCTTGACGCCCTCTTTTGCTTCCTCTAAGGTATTGCAGATCAGAACGCCTTTTCCAAGAGCCAGACCGTCGGCTTTCAGCACGATCGGGAATTTTGCAGTCTCGAGATATTTCTCTGCCGCTTCCGGATCGGAGAATGTCTCGTATGCCGCCGTCGGGATATGGTATTTTTTCATCAGGTCTTTGGAGAACGCTTTCGATCCTTCCAGGATTGCCGCATTCTTTCTTGGTCCGAATACGCGCAGTCCCTCTGCCTCAAACGCATCGACAACACCGCCGACCAGCGGATCATCCATGCCGATGACGGTCAAGTCAATCTCTTTTTCTTTCGCAAAAGCAACGAGCTTGTCAAACTCCATCGCTGCAATATCGACACACTCTGCGTACTCCGCAATTCCTGCGTTTCCAGGAGCGCAGTAAATCTTGTCTACCTTCGGGCTCTGTGCCACCTTCCAGGCAATCGCATGCTCTCTTCCGCCGCTTCCTACAATCAGTACTTTCATCGCTCTTACTCCTTTATCTTTACGTGTCCGTCTTCTACCGTTACTTTTCCGTTTGCAATCAGATCAATCGCACGCGGCATGATGACCCACTCGGCCTCTTCCATGACGCGCTGCTGCAGTGCCTTCGGTGTATCGCCCTCGTGCACTTCGACTGCCTTCTGCAGAATAATCGGGCCGGTGTCTGTTCCGCCGTCCACAAAATGAACCGTCGCTCCCGTCACTTTGACGCCGCGGGATAATACGCCCTCATGCACTTTCAGTCCGTAATAGCCCGTTCCGCAGAACGATGGAATGAGGGACGGATGAATGTTGATGATCTTATTCGGATAAGCATCCACAATGCTCTGCGGGATCACAACCAGGCATCCTGCGAGCACAACGAGATCGACGTTGTACGACTGCAGTTTCGCCAGCAGTGCCTCGTTGAATGCTTCTCTCGATGCAAAGGTCTTCGGGGAAAGGCATACCGCATCAATCTCCTTCTTTTTCGCACGCTCCAGCGCATACGCTCCTGCATTGTTGCTGATGACAACGGAAACCTCCGCGTTTGTGATGGTTCCCTCGTCAATCGCATCCAGAATCGCCTGCAGGTTCGTGCCGCCGCCGGAGACGAGAACTGCTAATCTTAGCATAACTGTACTCCTTTTTCTCCGTTTTCAATGTGGCCGATCACATATGGCGTATCTCCTGTGGAACGGATGGCTTTCATCGCTGAGTCTACATCTTCCGGATCAACAGCCAGTACCATACCGATACCCATATTGAAGGTGTTGTACATCATCTGCTCGTCGATATTGCCTTTCTTTGCCATCAGATCAAAGATCGGCGGTACGGTGTAGCTGTCTTTCTGTACAACGGCTACGGTATTGTCTTTGAGCATACGCGGAATGTTCTCGTAGAAGCCGCCTCCGGTGATGTGGCTGCATGCTTTTACGGTTACACCGGCATCTTTGATGGCGCGGAGTGCTTTTACGTAGATACGGGTCGGTGCAAGCAGGGTCTCGCCGAGGGTTGCGCCGAGCTCATCATAGTATGTATTTAAAGAATCTTTTGTCATATCGAAAACTTTGCGGACAAGAGAAAATCCGTTGCTGTGAACGCCGGTGGAAGCCATGCCGATCAGTACGTCTCCGGCTGCCAGATTTTCACCGGTAATCATGTCTTTCTTGTCACATACGCCGACAGCAAAACCTGCCAGATCGTACTCATCCTCCGGCATCAGGCCCGGATGCTCTGCGGTCTCACCGCCGATCAGTGCCGCATCGGACTGCAGACAGCCTTCTGCAACGCCTTTTACGATCGAAGCGATCTTCTCCGGATAGTTCTTCCGCATGCGATGTAGTCGAGGAAGAACAGCGGTTCTCCGCCGGCACATGCGATATCGTTCACACACATGGCAACGGCATCAATGCCGATGGTGTCGTGTTTATCAAGAATCATGGCGAGCTTCACCTTGGTTCCGCATCCGTCTGTACCGGAAAGCAGCACCGGCTCTTCCATTTCTTTGATTTTTGCCAGGGAAAAAGCGCCGGAAAAACCGCCAAGGCCGCCTAATACCTCCGGGCGCATGGTTTTCTTTACATGCTCTTTCATTAATTCTACTGATTTGTATCCAGCTTCAATATCTACTCCTGCGTTCTTGTAATCCATGGTGAACCTCCCTTGTCCTTTGTTTTTATTTACTGTAGTTACGGTATCCTGTTTCCTGCAGTTTTGCGTCTTTTGCCTCAACCTGCTCTTTCATTTCCTGTGTATATGCTTTCAGTTTTGCAAGCAGTTCCGGATCGGAAGTTGCAAGAATCTTTGCTGCCAGGATTCCGGCATTGGCACCGCCATTGATGGCAACGGTTGCTACCGGAATGCCGCTCGGCATCTGTACGATGGAGTACAGGGAATCACGACCTCCAAGCGATGTGGTATGCATCGGAATTCCGATGACCGGCATTGGGAAAATAGCTGCGCACATACCCGGCAGATGAGCTGCCATACCTGCGCCTGCAATGATAACCTTGAAGCCTTTCTCCTCTGCGGTTTTTGCATATTCGAAAAATACATCCGGCTCGCGGTGTGCGGAGATGATTTTCATCTCGTACTCAATTCCAAATTTTTCCAGCATGTCGGCTGCTTTGCTCATTACCGGCATATCAGAGTCGCTGCCCATCACAATTCCTACTTTAGCCATGTTGTTCTCCTTTTCTGATTAACTGTTCTAAGCGTTATTCATTAGTTATACTTATATTTATGTTTTAATCATTCAGTTCTGCTTATAATATACTAAGCAGGCGCAGAAATGTCAACCCATAATCAGCCAAAAGGTTCATTTAATTCTTCCGTTCCCGGCAGGACGAAGCGTCCGTCTCAATGAGAGGGATCGTCGTTCCGTCTGCTTTTTCGACCGCAACCGACTGCAGTTCGCGGTACGGAATCGTGATGTCCGTGTGGCATCCGAAGTATGCTTTCGACGGATCTTCTTTCCGTTTTGCCGAAACCTCGTTCTCGCGCGCGATTACTTCTTTTCCGTCCGGGTTGTACATCGGGCTGTCCTCCGCCCAGGCGTAGCAGGTGTCGCCCATCGCAAAATGCGGGCCCATCTTCTCTGCGATCAGGATCGGCAGTTTTCCGGCGATGCCGTACTGCTCTGCCATCACGTACGCCGTCGTGTTCGTTCCGATGGCAAACTCACCGATCGGCAGCGTCCTGTGGTGATACAGCAGGTTTTCTTCTATATAAGTACGATTGTCCTCTTCTTTTTCGAAGTTTGCGCAGTCATACGCGGTGATCATGCCGTCAGTCAGCGTCAGGCAGAGATCGCGGTAATACAGCTCGTTCAGGTAGACTCCCGTCACATGGAGCACGCCTGTCGTGCCGGTAAGACTCGGGGAAGTAAAGACCTCTCCGACCGGAATATTGCAGTCGGCAACACAGTTCTCGAAATTCGTCTCTTTCGCAGGATCGTTCAGATGATGCAGCATCACGCGCAGATCCGTTCTGTTCTCTCCTTTTCCAAGTACATGCACGGAAACACCCTCGTCGAGCGCATCGATCAGGTACTGCTGGATGCACTGGTATTTTTCGTAATCGAGCGTGTTGATCTTTACGATCTCACAAAAAATTTTTCGTAGCGCGGATCGATCTCCGGCATCGGGTAGGCGATGATCGTGTAGCCGTACTCGTCATCCTTGATATAGCGGTTTACAATCTGGCCCGCCTCGTTCTGGAAACCGACACGGAGCTTTTGCTGGCGCTCATTTAAGTGCAGTGCCTGTTTTTATTTACTGGTTCAAACGGAACTTCGCCGAAGGTTTCCACCACGGCAGGGCCGGCATAGCCGCCCGCCAGTTCTTTGTACTCGTCGTATTTCACCTGCATCGCGCGGAGCCGTCTCTTCACGAGATCCTCGTTGAGATACAGCGCCTCATCGTTCCGGTGATCGTAGTCATACTGCTTATTCGCAGACGCACCGGCAACCCACGTTCTCCGCACACCGCGGGAAATCACCGGCTCGAGTCCCATCTCGCGGAACTGTAATATTGCCGCACGGATCATGCGCTCAAAACCGATGTGGAAGCGGATGCTGACTGTCTTCTTTTTCGACAGATCTTTTCGCGCCACGAGAAAGCACTTGCGGAAGCCTTCTGTGTAGGTGCGTGCCATCGCGTCGATTTCTTCCTGGCTGAACGTATTTAAAAAGCGGGCTGTACCCTTCTCATTTTCGGTGATATATTCGCCGTACTGGTACAGATACCGCAGATCCGTCAGATCAGATTCCATCACAATATCCTTCACAAAGTGCAGCGACGGGTCGACGATTTCGCGCACCTGGTATTCCTGGCGCTCCTCGGCGTAATCGCTCACATACCAGTAAATGCTCTCTTTTACATACTGCGCGGACGGCAGCGTCTCCTCCTCGAACATCGCATACAACTCGAGATACAGCTCCATCGCCGCAGTCAGCTCCAGCAGGCGGTCCTCATAGACCCAGACAACAGCATTTCCCAGCTCCCGGTACAGGCAGCAGAGGCTCCTTCCATGCGTTTCACCAAGTGCCCGCACGGCAAACGCCGGGTTTCCGTAGGAGGTCTCATACCGCTCCCCGATCACATCTTCATACGGCTCGCGGTTAAAAACAGCCAGCTCTTCCTCGGATGCTGTTTTTAGATATCCTTCTGCGATTCTGCTCCGGATCTGGTCCATTTTGCAGAGGTACTGTGCCATCTGTGCAAAAAAATCGCGGTACGGCTGCGGAACGCTTTTTTCCGCCGGAATCTGGCGGATCCGCTCAATTGCAAGCGCATACCGCTCGTTTAATAATTCATCCGTCATAAAAAAATCCCTTTCTGTTTCTCTTTAACTGTTACGAGGGGCAGATCTGCCCCTCATTCTTCTTAACTTATTCCTGTTTTTCTTCCCGGTCGTCAATAATTTTTCCATCCCGGATACTCTGTTCGAGAATCTCTTCCATATAACTCCAGATCTCCTCGGAGCCGGTCGCAGTCTTCTCGTTTCGTTTTAACGGCTGGGAAATCCGCACATTGTGGCGGGTCCAGTCTTTTCCATCGTTCTCATGATTTAAAAGCAGCGGCTGGAAATTGTCCATCACATGGGCAAAGCGCGCTTCCGGTGTCTCATACGCTTCGAACTCGAGCCAGAGATCCATCAACATTCTTCCCTGATCCTCCGGCAGCAGGCCGTAGATGCGCTCGGCCGCTTTGTGTTCTCTCTCGTCTTTTGTTTTGTTTGCCTCCGCGTCGTACGCATACGTGTCGCCTGCATCAATCTCCACGAGGTCGTGAATCAGCAGCATGAGCATCGTTCTGCCGATGTCGATTTCTCACTCGAATATTCCTGCAGCAGAAATGCCATCACCGCCATGTGCCATGCGTGCTCCGCGTCGTCCTCCTGGCGCGAATAGCCGCGGATGTGCGTCTGGCGCAGGATCTGTTTTTCTTTATCAATCTCCAGAATAAAATTCAGCTGTTTTTCAAAACGTTCGCGATCCATCTTTTTCCCCTTTTCTTTTATATGTACTCCCGGAGTCTTTCTGTGCTTGATTTTACGAGAGTACATTTATCTCACACCGATCAGAAACAGTGCCAGCCATGCGACCAGCATGCCGCCGCTCGTAATCGAGCCGAGAACCGACATTCTGTGGCTGACCTGTTCTTCTTTAAAGCTCTTCATTCCCACATAGAAGCCGTATCCCGACAGAAGGAATGAGAACAGTCCCGCTGCTCCGAGAAAAATGCCTCCGTTTCCGCGGAATGCAAACGATACGACCGAAGCCAGCAGAAACAGAAAGACCGAAGCACCTGCCATATAGAGAGCTTCCTTTCCGCCTTCCGACGGCTTCCGGACAAAATTGTAATTATACTTCTTCCTCGCCATATTTCCATCTCCTGAATTTATTGCAGATCAGGAATGCGCCGCAGCCGATCATGGCTCCAAGCGTATTCAGGATCAGATCATCTACATCAAAGCAGCCCACCTTCGTGATGAGCTGAATCGTCTCCACGCAGAGGCTGAACATAAAACCAAGAAGCGATACTTTCCAGAAACTCTCCATTTTTTGTGCATCACCGGAACGATAAAGCCGAACGGCAGAAAACCGATCACATTGCCCGCCAGATTTAAAAATGCGGCAAGGAATCCCACCTTTTCGCGGTAAATCCAGAAACGTCTGATTTCCTGAAACGGCACCAGATTGTAACGGTAATCCAGTTCAAAAAAGTTTCTTCTCCCGTATTCTTCTGCAAAAAACAGAAAATAAACGAGCGCAAGAAGATACACCAGAAATAAAATCCGTCCCACAACGCGGATTCTGGCTTTCGTCTCCTGCTTCATCTTTGTTTCCCCTTTCTGCGTGGTATCAGAAACGCCGGAATACCTCTTCGGCGCATGCGCTTCCAAAATATTCCGGCATTTTTCTTAAAACATAATTTCCCCGCGTCGTTTCAGCAGACCTGCTCCGCTTACGATCATCAGGACACCGGTTGCTACCCCTGCCACAACCAGTACTGCGCCCATGGCGATATTTCCGCCGCCGACACGTCCCATGGTTTTATAGATTTTTTCATTCATCGTGCAAAACTCCTTTTTTCAAGTGTACCACGTCTTATTTGACACCGTACTCCTCATAATAAGCATCAATGGCAGCCTTCATCTTGTCATCGATCTGGATTTTGCCCTGGCATGGACGGTTGTACAGATAGGTGATGACATCCTCCATGGTTACAATGCATTTGCCGGGAAGCCATAGGTTTCCTGGATTTCCTCAAGTGCGCTCTTGTCGCCTTTTCCGCGCTCCATACGGTTTAAGGATACCATCAGACCTTTGATCTCCACATTGCCCTGTGCCTGGATGATCGGGAACGTCTCCTCGATGGATTTTCCGGAGGTGGTAACATCCTCGATGATGACAACGCGGTCGCCGTCTTTAATTTTGCTTCCAAGCAGCAGTCCTGCATCTCCGCCGTGGTCTTTTTCTTCTTTCCGGTTGGAGCAGTAACGTACTTCCACACCGTAGAGATCATGAATCGCAATGGCGGTTACAACGCTGAGCGGGATTCCTTTGTAGGCCGGTCCAAACAGAACGTCGAAATCCAGTCCATAATTGTCATGGATTGCTTTTGCATAATACTCGCCGAGACGTTTTAACTGGCTTCCGGTTACGTAAGCGCCCGCATTCATGAAGAACGGGGATTTTCTTCCGCTTTTCAGAGTGAACTCTCCAAATTTTAATACCTGGCTCTCGACCATAAACTCGATAAATTCTTGCTTGTATGCTTCCATATCTTCTAAAACCTCCGTATTTATAGGCTTTTCTCGCCTTTTTTTCTATTTTTATCCCCTACTACACCATTTTTACACCATTTCACATTCAACTACACCTTTTCTCGAACTTTTCCATTTCCAAGAACAGCGTGTCCTCTGTTACGTGGCAATACAAGTCCATTGTCATTTGTAATGTGCCATGTCCCAAAAGTTTCTGTAATGTTTTGGGGTTCATGCCACATTCGATTGCTCTTGTAGCAAAAGTATGCCGAAGTGTGTGCAATGTAAAGGGGGAAAAATCTATACCTGCTTTGTTCATGTTCTGAATAACCAACTGCATACATTGATTGATTAAAAACTGTTGTGTCGGCTGATTATTCTTTGTAACAAAAACAAGATTTTGAAATTCTTCCTTTGCTGTTTTGCCTTTTAGAATAATTTCCTGTTTTTGCAGTTTTTGACATTTTAGACTATTGATTGCTTTTGCAGTCAATGGAATGGTTCTTTTTCCGTTATTTGTTTTGGTGTCGTGCATTTCAAATACATATTTTCCATTTTTACTGAAATAACACAATGTATGCTTTACATGGATAACTTTTTTCTTAAAATCTATATCTTCCCATTGTAAAGCTGATAACTCTCCCACTCGCAATCCTGTTTCTAACGCTAAAATAAACAAATTTTCATAAAATGTTCCTTTTGCCTGTTCCAAGAAAAGCTCTGTTTCCCTTATTGTCAGAACACGCCTTTCTTTTTTCTCTTCTTTGGCAATCACAGTATTTATCTGTTTTGCGACATTCTTTACAAGCAAATCTGTATCAACTGCCTTATTCAGCATATCTACCAGTATCTTTTTAGAATTTTTCTTGCATTGTCTGTTTTCAATTTATTAAACGCTTCTTGCATAACAATTAGGTTCAACGACGTTAATTTTCGCCACCCTAATTCTTCTTGAATACGCTTATAGTGGGTAATATAAGAACCCTTTGTAGAACTTCTACAATTTTTCTTGCAAGTGCTTAGCCATATATCGAACCATTCGTTTAATGTCATATTCTTATCAACAACATTGATTGCTTTTCATCATTATACTGTTCGGTTCGCAACTTATGTCTTACCTCATTTAAAGTTTTTGCATAAATTGTCTGTCTTTTACCGAAACGATTGATAAATCGGGCTTGATATAATCCGTCTTTTCTTTGAGATATACCATTCCCTAATTCTTTCCCGTTAAGTGATTTACCCATCACTGCCTCCTTTCCTAGCAAAATCGGGAAAAGAACTATTAAATCTTCTCAATTTTATCATATATTTCCTGTTATTTCAATCGAGGAACTTCCTTAAAAATGTACGAAAAACTGTCAAATAGTCCTTTTCTTACTCTACAACTTGATTATTCAGCCATTTATCTAATCTTGCTTTGTGAGCATACAGACGATTTCCAATCTTAACCGTAAAATTATTATATGGATTATGTAAAAGTTCCCTTGCTTTTGTATCACCAATCCCTAGATATTCTGAAAGTTCCTTTACGTTTAATAATGCTTTTTCGATACGATTACCCCCTTTCGTCTAATTTTCTTGCTTTTATATAATCATCATACAACTGCTTCTGTGTGATATTCATTTCTCCATTTTTTACAAGATTACCGATATAATCTCTTTTCTCTATCTTCCCAACCTCTTCAAACAGTTTCAAAGACGGGGCAACATACTTTTCTAACCACTCCCACACCTTTTGTAGACTTTTCTTCTGTGGTTGCATGGTGAGTTTGACCTTACCTATGTCTTTCATCAGTTCCGCCCACGCTTGATAGGTTGGATAAAGCCTTTTTCGTGTTGTCATGCTCTCTGTCGGCTTTTCTAAAAATCGTATTTTGCTGTTCAATACTTCCATTGCCAGTCCTGCCACATCTCTGTATCTCAATAATTCTTGTACTACACTTACTGCCATTTCCCTGCCGAAATCGTTAATTCATATCTATCCCAATTTTCATCTAATTCTGTTCCATACTTTTTATTCTGTTCATATCCCTTTTCATAAAATACCAATCTCAAATTACTGGCTGAACTGCCAAGATAAAGACTGCCACCTTTACTCCGAAACACTTCTTCTTTCAGTTCTCCCGAGTCGTGAAAATCTATCTCCCGTAACTTTGAAGAAAGTAATCCCTCTTTTGTCCGTACAATCAAATCGGAAATACTCAGATAAGGTTTTCTATCATCTATCGCCAAATCAATCCGAGGAAAATTGATGTGATACTGACAAACTCTGTTTAAAAAATCAAACCACGTTTCCTCATTGAGTTGTAAAAAATTCTCATAGTTGCGACAGCCTTTCCCACTCATTAAAATCTGAAAGCCTTGATACTGTGCATGTCCTGTCGGCTTTAGCACTTTGATATTATCGAAGATGGCCACAACCTCATGTCCTGACAATCCCTTTCATAGCCTGTTACCGTCATAAGTTCCAATGGAATTCTCAGCACATCTTCTATAACCGCTTCTAACGGAACTTCCTTAATGGTTATCTGGCACCAGTCTATCAAGGCACTTAATTCTTCTTTCTGTCGTATTACTCCCCTGTTAGTGTAGGGGAGTTCTGGAAGAAAACTTCCGCTTCTTTCTTCCAAATTTATCAAACCTCCTATCTGCAATAGCGTTACCATTGCCCTGCCCTCAACCTGTCGTTTGGTACGTCAGAACGAGGGCAGGAACTTTGACCGCCTACATATTTTTATTTGGAACTGGGCGGATACCCTTACAGGTAATCTTCTCCACTAATACAGGGAAGTTTCCTCTCTGCACATAAGGGGCATATACTGGTTCTTCCAGTTCCACCACCGCATAAGCTCAATCTTCGGAAGTTCCGTTGCTTCCAATCGAATATCCACGCTGTTCCCAAGCTTCATGCTTCCAAGATGAAGTTTTAAGGCTTCCACTTCCTCTGTTTTCTTCTTACTGTCTTTATCATAGCGGTAACAGTTATCCGCACCCATAAAACGAAGTTCTCCAAATGCTTCTTTTACCTGTTCTTTTGTCAATGTAATCTGCATACACGTTCCTTTCTCCCCGTTGAACCGATAGGTCAGTTTCTCATATTTTCATTTTCCTATTACGACGTCATTTTTTAGTTCAGTTATTTCTGAACTCAATTGTATATTAGCACAGACATATTCGTTTTGCAATATAAAGTTTAGTTTTTTGTGAACTTTTTGTT
>ENA-OQDD01000423-OQDD01000423.1-human-gut-metagenome-genome-assembly--contig:-NODE-423-length-17670-cov-1.767372_pt1 | contig 17670 bp, 25 predicted proteins | sample MGYA00242507_ERZ504598 | MGnify/ENA primary metagenome ERZ504598 (study PRJEB26092, sample SAMD00036318) | human gut metagenome | host: Homo sapiens | study: EMG produced TPA metagenomics assembly of... | reverse complement strand
CTCACTTTGCTGGTACCTGGCCGTTGTGGGTGGTATGTTCAAGGGGGAGTCGGACGGCTTCTTCTGGGTATGGCTTGTCATAAAGGTTATCTTCCTGGGTATTTTGATTGTATATCTGTTTCCACGCATAGGCCGTTGGTTCTTCCGGAGGTACGATGACAACGTGATGCAGTTCATATTTGTGCTTGCCATGGTTTTCCTCGGAGCCGGATTGATGGAGTTTGTGGGGATGGAAGGTATCCTGGGTGCTTTCCTTGCAGGTTTGGTTTTGAACCGGCTGATTCCGCATGTCTCTCCGTTGATGAACCATCTGGAGTTTGTGGGCAACGCCTTGTTTATTCCCTATTTCCTGATAGGTGTGGGTATGCTGATTGATGTGCACGTGATTTTCGGTCATGGCGATGCTCTGAAAGTAGCGGCTGTAATGATTGTGGTGGCATTGGCAGGTAAATGGATTGCCTGCTGGCTGACGCAGAAAATATATAAGATGGGAGGGATTGAACGGGAGCTGATGTACGGATTGAGCAATGCACAAGCAGCGGCAACGCTGGCGGCTGTGTTGGTGGGATACAACATCATTCTGCAATGGGGAACGCTTGCTGAACGATGATGTTTTGAATGGTACTGTCCTGCTGATTCTTGTAACTTGCATTGTGAGCTCGTTCATTACGGAGCGTGCCGCACGGAAGATTGCCATGGAGGAGCGCATCTGGAAGAAAACCGCTCCGTGGAAGCGGAGAAGATATTGATTCCGATAGCCAACCCCGATACGATTGAAGACTTGATAAATCTTTCTTTGGTGATACGCGACCCGAAGCAACGGGATAATCTGTTGGCACTGAATGTCATCAACGATGATAGTAGCTCTGAAAGTGCCGAACTACGCGGGAAACGCTATCTGGAAAAGGCTGCCATGATAACGGCCTCGGCAGATGTGCCGTTGAGGCAAATCACGCGTTACGACTTGAATATCGCTTCGGGCATTATCCATACAGCAAAAGAATATGCGGCAACGGATGTCGTTATAGGTCTGCACCGTAAAGTCAATATTGTGGATTCATTCTTCGGTATGCTGACGGAGAATCTGCTGAAGGGCTTGCATCGCGAGGTGATGGTTTCCAAGTTCCTGATGCCCATTAACACAATTAGGCGGGTGATTGTGGCGGTACCTCCGAAAGCCGAGTATGAGGCGGGATTCCTGAAGTGGGTGGAACATTTCTGCCGGTTGGGGAGTACTTTGGGCTGTCGGGTGCATTTTTATGCCAATGAAGAGACTACCGCCCATCTTCAAGGGCTGGTGAAAGCCAAATATGGACAGACATTGACAGACTTTTCCCGCCTGGACGACTGGGGAGACCTGCTGATACTGACCGGACAAGTGAATTTCGACCATCTGCTGGTCATCATCAGCGCCCGCCGCGGCTCCATCTCCTATGACAGCTCCTTCGAGAAGCTACCGGCACAAATCAGCAAGTACTTTGCAAATAACAGCCTGATAGTACTCTATCCCGACCAACTGGGCGAGCCGCAGGATGCGGTATCCTTCTCCAACCCGCGTGGCAACAACGAGTCGCAGCACTACGAGAAGGTAGGCAAATGGTTCTATAAATGGTTCAAGAAGAATTGACGATTGACAATTGATAATTGACAAAAATCTGTGTAAATCCGTGTAATCTGTGGTGAAAATGGAAGATTGGCAACAACGAACGCAACTTTTATTAGGAGATGAAAAAATGGAACGCCTGCGCCGGGCACATGTACTTGTCGTAGGACTGGGTGGTGTAGGTGCTTATGCGGCCGAGATGATATGCCGTGCCGGAGTGGGGCGGATGACGATTGTCGATGCCGATACCGTGCAGCCTACGAATATAAACCGTCAGTTGCCGGCTCTGCATTCTACCCTGGGGCAAAAGAAGGCGGAGATATTGGCATCACGTTTCAGGGACATTAATCCGGCTCTGGAACTGAGAGTGTGCCCAGTATCTGAAGGATGAGAACATACCGGAACTGCTGGATGATGCGGCTTATGACTTGTGGTGGATGCCATCGATACGCTTGCTCCAAAATGCCACTTGATAGCGGAAAGCATGAAGCGGCATATCAAGATAGTGTCCAGCATGGGGGCAGGAGCAAAGAGTGACATTTCGCAAGTGCGCTTTGCAGATATCTGGGATACCTATCATTGCGGGTTGAGCAAGGCTGTGCGTAAGCGTCTGCAAAAATGGGCATAAAGCGGAAACTTCCAGTTGTTTTCAGCACCGAACAGGCTGATCCGAATGCCGTTTTGCTGACGGACGACGAGATGAACAAGAAGTCCACCTGTGGAACAGTGAGCTACATGCCCGCAGTTTTTGGCTGCTATTTGGCCGAATATGTAATTAAAAGACTATAGTAATAGCACTTGAAAGAAAACTATCAAATAGTAAATAGTAAATTGTCAAATTGTAAATAGCCTAGTGATTCATTTAGAGAATATAACGAAGAGTTTCGGTAACCTGCAAGTGTTGCGGGGTATTGACCTGGAGATAGAGAAAGGGGAGATTGTCAGCATTGTAGGCCCCAGTGGAGCGGGTAAAACTACCTTGCTGCAAATCATGGGTACGTTGGATATGCCGGATGGCGGTTCGGTGGTTATTGACGGTACACAAGTCAACCGTATGAGGGAGAAGGAACTTTCCGCATTCCGCAACCGCCATATCGGCTTTGTGTTCCAGTTCCATCAACTGCTGCCGGAGTTTACGGCTTTGGAGAATGTAATGATACCAGCCTTCATTGCCGGAAGAGGACAGCAGGAAGCCAAGGAGGCGGCTACGGAAATTCTTGAATTCATGGGGCTTGCCGAACGGGCCTCCCACAAGCCGAATGAGTTGTCGGGAGGTGAGAAGCAGCGTGTGGCGGTGGCCCGTGCTCTCATCAATCATCCAGCAGTGGTGCTGGCAGATGAACCTTCCGGCAGCTTGGATACCCATAATAAGGAAGAACTGCACCAGCTCTTTTTTGATTTACGTAACCGTTTCGGACAAACGTTTGTTATCGTAACCCATGATGAAGGACTGGCGCAGCTCACCGACCGGACGATACATCTGATTGACGGGGAAATCAATAAAATGGTCTGAGCCTATTTCCCCGTGCCCATTACTCCCGAGTCATTGTCACTGTTGTTTACCTTCCGCTGTGCTGTCTTGAAACTGCGGCCGAACGAGAAGTTGTAGGAAAAGTTCACCAGGAACATGCGGGAGCTTTCTTTTATATAATTATTTGTCTTGTAGGATGCGAATTTATTCCAGTTTTCGCTTTGTACTTTATAGTTGTCGGTGAAAGGATTGAATGCACCGACTCCTACCCGAAGATTCTTATGCTTGTAATATACAGCTAACATCTGGATGTTTTCTCCTCCCGAGAGGGTTTCTCCCCAGAAATTGTTCCAATTGGTGTTTATCTGCCAGAACAGAGAGAACTGTTTGTAGTTTAATGAGGCTTCTGCCTCACAAAACCAGTTGGTGTAGGTATGCGAGTAGTGATTGCCATGCTCATGTAATGGTTGACACCGCCCGTAAAAGAAAATTGCAGAATGTCGCGGATGGGTCCTACGCGGAGCATGGCACGCCCGGAGAGTTTCTGCCAATCCTTCTGATTGTCCCAAGTCTGCACTATTTTGTTGCCTTCTTGAATCTTCTCGTCCATAATGGCATTGGGACGATAGTCATAGGCTCCCCATAGATTGGTATAAAAGATGCCTTTTTTCCATTCGTAAGTCAGTTCCGTATGATAGCACATATATGATTTCAGATGCGGGTTGCCACGACGTATCTGGAATGAGTCCACTGCTTGCTCCACATCGCTGAGGTCGCCCAATGAAGGAGAAGCGTTATAGATGTTTCCCTTCCAGCGGAGGTAGGAGTTGTCTGACATGGCATAGTGCAGAACGATACTCGGGTTGAAACTGTAGTTCTCGGTAGATTTGTCCTTGCCGCTCTGATTATAGTAGAAACGAGTCATGGCCACTCCCAGCCGGTAGTTTAGTTTGTCTATCTTTCCACGGTATTCTCCGAATATGTATGTGTTTCCTTGGTGCATATTGGTTTCATAATAATGCCCGTTTCTGTATTCATTGTTAGAGTAGGACTGTGTATGGCTCAGACCGAAGCTCAATGCGTTCCCCTTGGAATATTGCTTCTCATAAATGGCCTCGGCAATCAGGGAGTATTTGTTGCCTCGGATATTGTTGTCAATATCGGTCAATATGTTCCCCGGGGTGCTTTCTTGGTAGAGCCGCTGCGATTTTTCCCGATTATAGGTGCCTACTACATTGAATACCAGGGTTTGCTTGTTTTCAGATTCTGTTGGTAGTACAAATCCAGTGAGGGACGTGTCCAGCTCTGGTCGGTACGGTCGGTCATGTCTACCACGTCCGTTTCATCATTGGCATTATAGAGAGTTCCTTTATAATCCCAGTGTGCTGATTGTTTCCTCGAAGGCGGAAGGTGGCGCTGAAAAGGGAATTCTCAGAAGCCTGCAAACTATAATTTACGTTTAGGTTGTGCTGGCACATGGTTGCCTTGCTGGGCTCTCCTTTCTCCAGGCGTCTGAGTGTAGTGCCGTCTGCCAGGTGGAATTCTTCTTCATTGTCGCGGTACATGCCGTTAAAATCCCGCGGTCCCATGTAGTAGGAGAAGCCGAATTCTGATTTTTTATGGTTTACTTTGCCGTACAGATTATAGTTTCCCCACATCGTGTTCAATCCTTGGGAAATGTCGGCACCGAAGTTTCCGCCCGTTTCGGGACGGCGCACTATGTAGTCCAAAACGACTTCGGCATTACCGTAGCGCAGTCCCGGATTGTCATGGTACTCTATACGTATAATGTCGGCAGGGCGAATGGCTTTTATCTCGTCTATTTCGGCTTTGACTCCATTGATGCGTAATTGCAGTTCTCCACCGCCGGACAATCCAATCTCATTGTTCATGGGGTTGACCAGAATACGTGGCAGCATCAGTTCCTGCAACAGATTCACTCCGTTTGTGGAAGTTTTCATTTGTCTTTCGGATGGGAAAACCAGTTTGCGGTCTGCACGGCTGATTTGGCTGGAGCCGGTGATAGTCACTCCTTCCAGTGCGATAGAAGCACTGTCTAATACGATTGGTCCAAGGTCGGTATGGCGCTTTACTCCATTGAGGGTGATGTATCCGGTATTATACCCGATGCTGGAAAGAACAAGTCTGTAATCTCCGGCAGCAGTGTTCTTGAAGATGAATTCTCCTTCTGGACTTGTGGTCACACCGGCGACAAAAGTAGAGTCGATGGTCTGTAATACCACATTGACATACTCTATACTCTTGTCGGAAGCATCGCGGACGGTTCCTTTTATTTCTATTTTTTGAGCAAAAGCATTCTGTGCCATACTGCCCAGCAGCATGGTTATAATCATTAATTTTTTCATATTGATACGATGGTTCTAATCCTTATTGCAGTAGGCCTTCCTGTTTTTAGGGTGTTTCTGCTTGTTAGACGAAATGACTGGTGAAAAGGTTGCATCAGACATTGAAAAATGTTGCATGATGCTGTTATTCAAAGCAAACGTAGTGACTGATTTTCTCCAAATCGGTATCGGAGAATTCCTCGTAAAGTGCAAAAGGTTTCAGACTATGAAGGTCGCCTTTCTTCTTCCGGTATTCTACAAAGGCCTTTGCCTGGTAGAAGTTGATGTAAGGATGGTGGCGCAGCCTCTCTATGCTACTACGGTTCAGGTTGATGAGGTGGATGGCCCGGGTGTCGATGGAAAACCAGGACTGCAATTGGGTGGTGTCCAAATGGATTTCTTGTAATTGCGTGATGTTGTAGAATCCTCCCAAGCGTTGCCGATAACCGATGATTAGACGGGCAATGCCACTACCGATGCCTGGTATTTTCTTCAGTTCTGTGGTGTCGGCGCGGTTCAGGTCGACAAGGGTCCCAGACGGATATTTTTCCGGTGCAATTCGGAAAGTAACGGCGCTGTCATTGCTTGCAGGAGAGCTGTATAACTGGACGGTTCTTGTTTCTGTGTCTTCCGGAGTGATGTGGATATAGGGTAGGAGTGTTCTGATATTTGTTTTCTGTCATTCCATATATTTTCCGGAAATCTTCTGCCTTATGGAACTTCCCTCCTTTACTACGGTAGCGGAGTATGTTCCGCGCCATCCATCCGGCAGTCCCAGTCGGCAAAAAATGACGGAGTCGGCGATATTGGGATTGAAACGGGCCAAGGAGACGGTTGTCGGTTGTTTTTGGGAGGAAGGTTTAAGTCTGTTGTCCCATTTTTGTTCCTTTTCTTGTATGGATGCGATGAACGATTCGTATTCTGCCATGGCAGTGGCCTGCCGCCGGATTACTTCATCGGAGAGGGGGCGGTTCTCTCTTTGGTATATATAAATATACCCGGAGAGAAAGACGAGAATAATGCCGGTAATCAAAACCAGTATTCCGCGCCTTTCTCCCCGGGAGAAATAAAGGAATTCTTTAAAGGGGTTCTGCATGATGGCCTATTTCAGAAAACCCAGTTCATTGATAAAAATCAGTGCAATTCCTATCGGAGCAATATATTTCAGGATGAATATCAATAGCTTGTAGACGGATACTTTCAGAGTGCCATTGTTGCTGACTTCTTCCCATACGATTTTCTTGTCCAGATACCAGCCTATGAAGATGGAAATGAAGAAACCGCCTAACGGTAGCATTAGCTTGGCCGTTACAAAGTCGAACAAATCGAATAGGTTTAGCCCGAATACGGTATAGCTTTTGCCGATACCGAGAGACAGTGAGCAGAATACTCCTAAGAAAATACAGCCCGCTGTCACGTATCTGGCTGCCTTGCTGCGTGAGAACTTGAACTCTTCATGTAGATAGGCAGTTACCACTTCGTGCAGGGAAATGGTGGAAGTAAGTGCTGCCAATGCCAGTAGGATATAGAACATCAGAGACAGCAGTATCGCCAGCCAGGGAATATTGCCGAACGCTTGCTGAAAGACATTAGGTAAGGTGATGAATAGCAGACTAGGACCCGCATCCGGTTTGATGCCTACAGAGAAGGCGGCAGGGAAGATGATGAATCCTGCCAAAATGGCTACCATGGTGTCGATAGCCGCCACGTTGAGTGCCGTTTTGGGCAGGTTCGTATCATTGCGGAAGTAAGAAGCGTATGTACAGAGACATCCCATCCCCAAGCTCAAGGAGAAAAATGCCTGGCCCATGGCTCCAAGGAACACATTGCCGTCCACTTGCTGAAGTCCGGTTTCAACAGGAATTCAATGCCTGCTCCTGCTCCGGGCAGGGATATGGAGCAGATGGCAAGGATTATCAATAGGACAAATAGCATTGGCATCATGATTTTGGCTGATTTTTCAATACCTTTTTCCACTCCTTTGACAATGATGAGATGGGTGGCCAACAGGAACAGCACCAGCCAGATGACCGGACGCCAGGGGTTGCTGACAAAGCTGTTGAAGGATGCGATGAAATCGGCTGCCGACTTCCCGGCAAAACTGTTGGTAGCCGCTTCGCCGATAAACTCAAGCGTCCATCCTGCCACAACGGAGTAATATCCCAGAATAAGGAATCCGGCCAGTACGCCCATACGTCCTACCCAGCGCCAATGCGTGCCGGGTGCCAATTTCTGATAAGCCCTTGCCGTATTGGCACGCGAGCGCCTGCCGATGAGGAATTCTGCAATCATGATGGGGATGCCGAGAATGAGCACGCAAACCAAGTATACAAGGATAAATGCCGCACCTCCGTGATTCCCGGTCTCAAACGGGAAACGCCAGATATTGCCTAAACCGACTGCGGAGCCTGCCGAGGCAAGTATGACGCCTAATTTGCTTCCGAAGTTGGCTCTGTCACTTTTTGTCATAAAACGTAGATTTTTCTTTCAATTCGTTATTAATACCAGCTAAAACATGCAAATATAGAAAATGTTCTGTACTTTTGCGCACAGTTCGTTGATAATTTGGTATATGCTATATTATATTAAGAAATATCCGGTGTCGCTTTTTATTATTCTGACGGTGATTTATCTTTCATTCTTTAAACCGCCTTCTACAGAAATAAGCAAGATTCCCAATATAGACAAGGTGGTGCATATCTGTATGTATTTCGGCATGTCAGGAATGCTGTGGCTGGAGTTTCTTCGCGCTCACCGGAGAGACAACGCCCCTTTATGGCATGCATGGGCAGGGGCGTTTGTCTGTCCCGTTTTGTTCAGCGGAATGGTGGAGTTGCTGCAAGAATACTGCACGACATACCGTGGTGGAGACTGGCTGGATTTTGCGGCCAATACCACGGGAGCGGTGCTTGCATCAATGGTCGGCTATTTCATTTTAAGGCCAAGGATGAAATAGGATTATAAGTATTCAACTACGGAACTTAGCTTGATGCCGTTCGACCCTTTTATCAGAATTGTTTTCCCGCAAGGTTTCTCTCTTTGCAGCTCTGCGATGAGTGCGGTTACATCGGGATAACTCTGATAAGAGTGGCGTGTCGGCGGCAAACAATTCCCCTACAAGAACTACATCCTTGAATCCGCATTCTTCCAGATAGTCTGCAATCTTCTGGTGCTCGTCGGCACTGTCTTTACCCAACTCCCGCATATCTCCCAATATCAACATTTTGTTTTCGGCCTGCATGTTCCGGAAGTTACTAATGGAAGCCATCATGCTTGTGGGATTGGCATTATAGGCATCGATAATCAGAGTGTTGTCCGCTGTTTTTTTCAGTTGTGAACGGTTGTTTTGCGGGGTATATCTGGCCAGTGCCTTGTCTATTTTCTCCGGTTCCACACCAAAAAATGTCCGATGGTGACAGCTGCCAGAGCATTGGGGAAGTTATATTCACCGATAAGCCGGGTTTGTACTTCGTGATATTTGCTTTCGTTGTCCGTTTTCCACTCGAAGGTGAGGTAAGGAGAATTGCCGGTGACGTGTCCGTTGATGTACAGCCCGTCCTCACTGCCGTAGGCAATCTGGTGGAGTCCGTAGGCTATCTTTTTCAAGTAGGGGTTGTCGTTATGGATAAAGATGGTAGCTTCTTTCCGCGTCCGCAGATAGTCGTACATCTCTCCTTTGGTCTTGATGATTCCTTCAAAAGAGCCGAATCCCTCCAGATGGGCTTTTCCTACGTTGGTAATGATCCCGTAGTCAGGTTCGGCTATCTCTACCAGCTCCTTGATGTCTCCCGGGTGGCTGGCACCCATTTCCACCACGGCAAGGTCGTGTTCAGGGCGCAGGCGGAGCAAGGTGAGGGGAACACCGATGTGATTGTTCAAATTTCCCAAGGTATAGAGCACGTTGTGAGTTTGCGAAAGTACGGTGGACATCAGTTCCTTGGTAGTAGTCTTTCCGTTTGTACCCGTAATGCCGATGATGGGTGTACGCATCTGCCGACGGTGGTAATTGGCAAGTTGTTGCAAGGTCTTCAAGCTGTTTTCCACCACGATGTATCGTGTATCGCCTGCGGGGGCATAGGCTTCTTCATCTACTATGGCATAAGCACTTCCGCTTTCCAGCGCTCGGGCGGCAAAGGCATTTCCGTTGAACGACTCGCCTTTCAGCGCAATGAATAAAGAGCCTTGGGGCAGTTACGGCTGTCAGTAGTGACACTGGTGCATGTTAGGAATATCTGATGTATAGCTGTTATATCCATGACTTTATAATTAAATCAATCTGTGTGAATCTGTGTAATCTGTGGTAACCATCGTGCAAAGATATAGTTTTAATCCTCTCCCTTCCCGGGTACAAGCAAAAAACTTATCAGTTTTATGAGTTTATGTATTTTGAAACCACTTTTTTGTTTACATTTGCAGGTACTATATAGAACAGACTGCCTATGGAAATTACAACTGCCCGATATATAAATGTCAACGGTTCGCTGCTCGACCTCTCTCAACCCCGTGTCATGGGCATACTGAACGTTACTCCCGATTCCTTTTATGCCGGTAGCCGTACACAGACAGAGGTGGAAATAGCACGCCGGGTGAAACAGATAGTTTCGGAGGGAGCGGCCATTATTGACATAGGCGCTTACTCTTCCCGTCCCAATGCCGACAATGTCTCTGCCAGGGAAGAGATGGAACGGTTGCGTATGGGCCTGAAAATACTTTTTGAGATACAGCCGGATGCTGTGGTGTCGGTAGACACTTTTAGGGCGGATGTGGCAAGAATGTGTGTGGAAGAGTATGGTGTTGCCATCATCAATGATATTGCGGCCGGTGAGATGGATGCGAATATGTTCCATACCGTTGCGGCATTGAACGTACCTTATATTATGATGCACATGCAAGGCACTCCGCAAAGTATGCAGCAGCATCCTCATTACGACAATCTTCTGAAAGAGGTTTTCTTGTATTTTGCGCGCAAGGTGCAGCAATTACGTGACTTAGGTGTAAAAGACATCATTCTGGACCCCGGTTTCGGCTTTGGAAAGACAATGGAGCATAACTATGAATTGCTGTCCCATCTGGAAGAGTTCCGTATTTTTGAGTTGCCTTTGCTGGTAGGCGTTTCACGTAAATCGATGATATACCGCTTGTTGGACATTACTCCTCAGGAGGCGCTGAATGGTACTACGGTGCTCGATACCATCTGTTTGCTGAAAGGTGCTGACATTCTCCGCGTACACGACGTGAAAGAAGCCGTGGAAACCGTACGGATTGTGCAAGCCATGCGAAATAATTCCTAGTCCCTAACCCCTAATCATTCAATATCGTGTTTTTTGAATTTGGAATAAAAGATTTTATAGATATTCTGTTAGTGGCTTTCTTGTTGTACTATACGTATAAGCTGATGAAAGCCTCCGGTTCTATAAATGTGTTTACGGGTATCCTGGTGTTTATCCTGATATGGCTGGTGGTATCGCAGGTGCTGGAGATGAAATTGCTCGGTTCCATCTTCGACAAGCTGGTCAGTGTGGGCGTGCTGGCGCTTATCATTTTGTTTCAGGACGAGATACGGCGCTTCTTGCTGACACTCGGCTCGCATCAGCATGCCAGTGCGCTGGTGCGCTTCTTCACCGGTAACAAGAAAGAGAAGCTGGAACATGACGACATCATGCCGGTGGTAATGGCATGTATCAGTATGGGGAAGCAGAAGGTTGGTGCCCTGATTGTCATTGAACATAATCTGCCTTTGGATGATGTGGTGCGTACGGGAGAGATTATCAATGCCGATATAAACCAGCGTCTGATTGAGAATATTTTCTTTAAGAACAGTCCGTTGCACGATGGAGCGATGGTTATCAGTAAGAAACGTATCAAAGCGGCGGGATGTATCCTGCCTGTTTCCCATAATCTGGACATTCCTAAGGAACTGGGGCTGAGGCATCGTGCTGCCATGGGGATTTCCCAGGTGTCTGATGCGCATGCCATCATTGTATCGGAGGAGACCGGAGGTATTTCAGTGGCTTACAAAGGACAATTCTATCTGCGTCTGAATGCAGAGGAATTGGAAAGTTGTTAACAAAGGAAAGCTAAGGTGTGACAAAATCTCCTATTTTTACGTCATATAACTATGATATAAAAACAATATCTTATAACTAATAACTGAAAAGGATGGATAGACGAAATTTCTTACGGACGGGAAGTCTGGCGATGTTAGGTTGCTGGCAGTACCCTCGTTGGCTATGCCTGCGTCAGTACGCGGAGCTTTAGGAGGAGCAGATAATCAGTCTGCCGTAGCTTCGGCAATGGTTCACTTCGGTGTGACGGAGGCTGACTTGAAGAAAGTGATGGCTGCCGCTCTGGAAAAAGGCGGCGATTATGCCGACCTTTATTTTGAACACACATTCAACAACAGTGTGGTTCTGATGGACGGCAAAGTAAACAACTGTGAGCTAACATTGACTTCGGTATGGGCGTACGCGTATTGGCAGGCGACCAGACGGGGTATGCTTATGTGGAAGGGGTAACTATGGAAGAAATGCTGCGTGCTGCACGTACTGCTGCCCGTATCGCCTCTTCGGGCAAGGCCGGAAAATCTGTAGGACTGACGGAAAAGACAATTACCAAAAGCCGCTATGCCGTCACTGAACCTTGGGAGGACGTGAGTGTCAAGGCAAAAATACCTTATTTAGAAAAGCTGAACGAAAAGATTTTCTCTTTGGACAATCGTGTACGTAAGGTGCAGGCTTCTCTTTCTGACAGTACATCGCACGTGCTGTTCTGTAATTCCGAGGGCGTGAGCTACTACGACTACCGTCCGATGGTTTCTTTTATGGCAGTCTGTATCATGGAAGAGAATGGAAAGATGGAGAACGGTTATGCCGGTCGTTCTTACCGCAAGGGTTTTGAATTCATGACGGATGACATCGTGGATATTATTGCACGTGAGGCGGTGGATAAGACTGCTATCTTGTTCAAGGCTGTGAAACCCAAAGGTGGCGAAATGCCCGTCGTGATGGGGGCTGGCGGTTCGGGTATCTTGTTGCACGAAGCCATAGGACATGCTTTTGAGGCTGACTTCAACCGTAAACGTACTTCCATTTTCTGCGACCTTTTGGGAAAGAAGGTGTGCGATGAGCATATCAACGTGGTGGATGACGGTACCATCGCTTTCAATCGTGGAGCCGTGAATTTCGACGATGAGGGTGTGGAAGGCCAGAAAACCTATATCGTGAAGGAAGGTATCCTGACCAGTTATCTGCACGACCGCATCAGTGCCAAGCATTATGGGGTGGCTCCTACTGGAAACGGACGTCGCGATACTTTCCGTAATACTCCTATCCCCCGTATGCGTGCCACTTATATGGAAGCCGGCAATATGAAGGAAGCGGACATTATCTCCACCGTGAAGAAAGGTATCTATTGTGACCAGTTTACCAATGGCCAGGTGCAAATCGGTGCCGGAGACTTTACCTTCTTTGTGAAGTCGGGTTACTTGATTGAGGATGGCAAGTTGACGCAGCCCGTCAAGGATATAAATATCATCGGTAATGGTCCGAAAGCATTGGCTGACATCACGATGGTGGCAAATAACGATAAGATTGACAACGGTACTTGGACCTGTGGTAAAGACGGTCAGTCTTGTCCCGTTACCTGCGGTATGCCATCGGCACTAGTCAGCAAGCTGACTGTAGGAGGAGAAGTTAAATTATCAACTATCAAATTAAAGACATGATTACAGACGACAATAAGAAATTGGCACAATGGGCAATGGAATATGCTTGAAGAACGGTTGCCAGGCAGCCAAACTGGTGCTATATACAAATTCTAATTCTTCTTTTGAACTGCGTGACGGCAAAATGGACCGTTTGCAGCAGTCTACGGAGAATGGTTTGGGATTGAATCTTTATGTGGACGGACGTTTCGGCTCTTTTTCCACCAATCGGCTGGATAAGAAAGAATTGGAAACTCTTATCACGAATGGTATAGAGTCTACCCGCTATCTGGCGGTGGATGAGTCGCGTATGCTGGCCGACCCTGCACGCTACTATAAAGGAGGCAAGCCTGACTTGCAGCTTTTTGACAAGAAACTCTATGAAGTCAACCCGGATGATAAAGTGGCGATTGCACGTGCTGCTGCAGAGGAGGTATTGGGCAAGGATGAGCGTATCATTTCGGTTGATTCTTCTTATAGTGATGGCGAGGGTTCTTCCTATCGTTTGATAAGCAACGGATTTGAAGGCGAGTCGAAGAGTACCTGGTTCTCTGTCTCAGCCAGTGTATCCATTAAGGGAGAGGGCGAAGCTCGCCCTCAGGATTACTGGTACGACTCGGCTCTGTTCTATGATAAATTGACGAAGACGGGAATCGGTGCCAAGGCATTGGAACGCGTATTGCGCAAGCTGGGACAGAAGAAAGCAAAGTCGGGTAAATATACAATGGTGGTTGACCCTATGAATGTGGGAAACCTGCTCAGTCCGATGCTAAGTGCATTGTATGGCAGTGCTTTGCAACAAAAGAACTCCTTCCTGATGGATAAGCTGGATACGAAAGTGGCTTCCGACCTCTTCACGTTGCGTGACGAGCCGCATGCTATCGGTGCAAACGGTTCACGCTATTTCGATAATGAGGGTGTGGCTACCGAACCCCGCACTGTTTTTGACAAAGGCGTGCTGAAAACTTATTTCATCGATACCTACAATGGTAAGAAGATGGATATAGCTCCTACTATCAGTGCACCTTCACGTCTAATTCTGACACCGGGCGATAAGGACCTGAACGGATTGGTTGCAGATATTAAACAAGGCATCTTGGTTACGGGCTTCAATGGCGGTAACAGCAATAGCAGTACCGGTGACTTCTCTTATGGTATAGAGGGTTTCCTTATTGAAGACGGCAAGCTGACACAGCCCGTCAACGAAATGAATGTGACGGGTAACATGGTTACTTTATGGAATTCCTTGGTTGCTGTGGGCAATGACCCTCAACCGAACCGTTCATGGCAGATTCCTTCGCTGGTATTTGAGGGAGTCGACTTCAGCGGATTATAATGCTAGTTCAACATCAGGCTCATATATGGGCTTGATGTTGCAAATATTTTTTCGGTGAGTTCACCGATTGTAAGTGCCAAGTGGCTGCCCGGCAGACGCTTGGCACTATTCATATATTTACCATTGTTCAGGTAGTAGTAGCCGTTATTGGCACTGACCTGCTCATCGGTGAGATGAATGCTGAGTTCCAGTTCCGGATGGGCCGTAGCATAGAGTTGCAGCATGGTTTTGGCATTGATGATGCGTGCCATGCCCAAAAGTTGGCTTTCACCGGTAGCGGGAGGAGTGAGAACCCGGATGGACGGGAGATTCAGGCTTTGGCAGATATGTTGAAGCAGTAAAGTTTTTGTAGCGGGAGTATCCGACACGATTTCTCCAATGCGCCAGTTGGCTTTCCCTATCGGATAGGTAATGGCCAAAGCGTGATTTCCTCCCCATTGCTCAATGTGCAAACGAAGCCCTGCCCCAGTTGTAAATCGGCAATGATAACCTGAAAATCCTCTTCCGTATGCTGAATGCAGCAAGGGCGCTCCCGCAATTTCCGGTCGAGATATTCATATCTTTTTTCAGTATATTCGGCAGACATTTCCAAAGTAAGGCCCGTATCGGCTGCCGGTGTGCCGGAAGCGATAAAAGTCTCTTCGGCATAGCGGAATACGGGTGCATAACCACTGCGGGCATAGTAGTCGAACAGCCACGCTCTGCCGGTATCAAGGTGGATAAGGCGACATTATTGTGTAGCATCCGTGCAAAGGCTTGTGATAACAGCTCGTGCATTACGCCCCGGTTACGGTAATCAGGGTGTGTGCAGGCGCCGGATATATAGGCCGTATGAATATCTTCTCCTTCGAACGTCATAGGATAAGGCAACATCTGTAGGGCGGCAATCACTTCTTCGCCGCTTTGGATGGCAATATTGATATCATTGTTGTAGCGGAGCCGAAAATACAGTTCAGTAAATTCCTCGCTATCATTGAAACAGAGCTTCCATAAGTTCTTTACCTTTTCCCGTATCATCAATCCCTTATCCTTTTAATCCTTAATCTCTAATCCTTACTCTCACCATTTGATAGCTTCCACCGGTTCATCTTTCAGGCATGCCACGTATTTTTCCAGAATAATGGCAGGCTGGTACGAAAGTTTGGCCTTGCGCAATCCTTCAATACCCAAATCCTCTTCACGGTTGAGGTAGACATATTGTTCGGGGATATGGTTGGCAAATTCATAGTTAATCATTGCGTACGCTCCGTCTATGCTGGTGTCGGCCTTTTCCACATGTACTCCGAAGGTATCTTGGTTGATGGGCATTCCGAAAGTGAAGGCGGCAATTTTGCCGTCTACATGCAGGATGCCCCCGGTCAATCCCAGTTCTTCAAAATTGTGGAGGCGTAGACCAGTGCGCGACGTTCGTTGCCCGTTCCTTCATGCTGGTCGCAGTTGTTGGCCTTACACCATTCGGCTTCCAGGTCCAGACATTCCTGGATGCGGTCGGGAGTGATGGGAGTATATTCGTAATTATAGGTGCGTTTGAATTTGTTGACATGATTCCGTTTGGACTGGAATTTCTTTCCGGCAAGCGTGGCGAGGTCTGTACGCAGATAGAGGTAATCGGCATAGTCCCGGTCTGCTGTGAACTGGAATTTTCCGGGCATGAAGGCTTCCAGTTCCGAGCACATGCCCGAACATATTCCCAGCAGGCAGAAAGGTTCCCCTTCCCGGTGTGCGTCTTCGACCAGTGCGTCCAGTACTTTTGTCAAATCTCCGTTACCTATCGGCATCATGTACACCAGTTCATCGTTTGCCAGAATTTCAGCAGGAGGAAGCCGTCCATGATGGCAAACTTTGTATTGTATAGAAAACGCCAGCTGCATAGGTTGGAGAATGAGAGGTCACAATTCCGTCGCGGACTGTTCTGTGTATAGGAAGTAATCAGTTCTTTGTCTTGTAATTCGATATCTTTAAATGAAATCATACGTTGTTTTTAGTTGGTTATGATTATAGATAACAAAAATAAGAAGATTTTGTTAGAGTAGCCCTAATAATCGCAGAATAGTTGGGGTCAGCAATGCAGTGAAAATACCGTTCAGGGTCAGGCCGAGGCTGGCGAATGCGCCGTATTTGCGGCTGATGTCCATGGCTGTGGAAGTTCCTACCGCGTGGGCGGCGGCTCCCAAGGAAAGGCCTTGTGCCATAGGACTGCCGATGTGGGTCAGTTTCATGGTCTTGAAGCCCAGTATTCCTCCCAGCAAGCCTACACAGACCACTACGGCGGCGGTAAGTGAGGGAATGCCGCCCAGCGACTTGGTTACTTCCATGGCTATCGGCGTAGTGACCGACTTGGGCGCCAGGGAGTAGATAATCTCGTCGGAAGCCCCATCAATTTAGCTATCAGCACGACAGAGATAACTCCCACAATGCAGCCGGCAAGTTGTGACAGCATGATGGGGAGCAGCTGTTTCTTAATCGTTTCCAATTGGAGGTATAGGGGGACTCCCAGGGCCACAACAGCGGGTTTCAGCCAGAATTCTATCAGATGTCCTCCTTCATTGTAGGTCTCATAACTGATATGTGTCATCTTCAGGAAGACAATGAGGATGGCAATTGTCAGCAGGATGGGGTTCAGCAACATGATGCCGGTCTTTTTCTGCAGGAGTTTGGCCAGAAAGAAAATCCCGAAGGTGACAGCCAATAGGAAAAATTCGTTTTCTAAAAAGTTCATTTGATTTTACGTGTTAGTTGATGAACCCATCCGGTGACTACAATCACCAGCAGGGTGCTGATTATGGAAGCGGTCACTATCGGCCAGAACTCGGAGGCGATGACATCGAAGTAAAGCATGAGAGCTACACCGGGCGGTACGAAGAAGAAGCCCAGGTTGGCAACCAGGAAGTCGGACATACCCTGCACCCAGTGCAGTTTAATCCAACCCAATTTCAAGAATAGGGTGAGCAACAGCATACCGATGATGCTGGAAGGTAACTTGATACCCGTAAAGAAAACAATCAGTTCACCCAAAGCTAAGCATCCGAAAAGGATGGCGCATTGACGAATCATATTATTATAATACCTATTGTTATACGTTGAAAACGCTGCAAAGGTAGGTATTCTATGTATTGCTTGTTATCGTTGTATCCTGATTTTTTTTATGTCGTTTGTAGAGTCGGGCGGGTTGTTCCTGCCGGACGGGTAATTGTTTGTTGCAGAGGGGTCAAT
>ENA-OQDD01000421-OQDD01000421.1-human-gut-metagenome-genome-assembly--contig:-NODE-421-length-17694-cov-2.316616_pt1 | contig 17694 bp, 23 predicted proteins | sample MGYA00242507_ERZ504598 | MGnify/ENA primary metagenome ERZ504598 (study PRJEB26092, sample SAMD00036318) | human gut metagenome | host: Homo sapiens | study: EMG produced TPA metagenomics assembly of... | reverse complement strand
GCCGCAGTGGGCTGTGCCTGCGCATGGACAATCGTATCGGTGCTTATTACAAAGCGGAGAAATATTTTGAAAAATGAGATGTGGCAGCTGCTGCTCGTCACCGTGCTCAGTATTATCTGGGATCACCTGACGGGATGGCGGGGCTGGTCACTGGACTTTATATTTCCATTCGGGGCGCTTGCAGTGCTCATCTCGATGCTCGTGATCGCAAAGGTCAATCGACTGGAGCAGGAGGAGTATCTGTTTTATCTTGTACAGGCCGGAATTGCAGGACTGATTCCGATGATATTGGTTTGGACTGGAATCGTGCAGTTTGCCGTACCTTCAGTAATCTGTGCCGGAATCAGTTTTCTGACATTGGCTGCACTGTTTATCTTCTGCAAGAAGGATACGATGCGGGAGTTTCATAAGAAACTGAGGATGTAGAAATATGGTCTTGACACACATGGGATAAAAGATTATACTTTACCCATGTAAAGAAAGGGGAGCTTGTGAGCGCAGGCTGAGAGGAAGTCATCAACTTCGACCCATATACCTGATTTGGATAATGCCAACGTAGGAACCTATAAGATATGATTTTAAAGGGAGATGACTGGCATCTCCTTTTATTTATCTCATGCATTTGAAGAAATTCAGCTGTCCGGTAATCAATCTGTAATAAGCGAGAGAAAGCCGGGGGCTTACAGGGAAATTTACATTATAACAGATGAATATTGGGAAAGATGAGAGTGAACAGAGTTCATGAAGGGGTGCACCACCGCGGGTGTATTCTTTTGTGGACTCTTTTTTATGTTGTAGAGGCCGGACCTTCTTTTCCCGGAAAGGAGAAAGTATGCTTATTACTGTTAATGGAAAACAAAAGAATTGCAGAATACTCTTACAATAGGGCAATATCTGGAGGAAAACAGCTATGTGCCCAGCCAGATCGCAGTAGAATTAAATGAAAGAATTCTGTCAAAAGCTGAGTACAGCACTACTGTTTTACATGAAAACGACATACTGGAAATAGTCAGCTTCATGGGAGGTGGAAGATAAACAGGAATATCCTGATATCACATTATAATATACGAAAGAAGGACTTAAATTATGAGTACAAATAATGAAGACAAACTGATTCTGGGAGGTCATGAATTTACTTCCCGTTTTATTCTGGGATCCGGAAAATTTTCTCTGGATCTGGTGAAAGCATGTATTGAAAAGGCAGATGCGCAGATCATCACTCTGGCTCTGCGTCGTGCCAATGAAGGTGGACTGGCAAATATTCTGGACTATATTCCGAAAAATGTTACTCTTCTTCCCAATACTTCAGGTGCCAGAAATGCAGAAGAAGCAGTTCGTATTGCCAGGCTTTCCAGAGAAATCGGATGCGGTGATTTCGTAAAGATCGAAGTGATCCATGATTCAAAATATCTGCTTCCGGATAACTATGAAACTGTTAAAGCTACAGAAATTCTTGCAAAAGAAGGATTTGTAGTAATGCCTTATATGTACCCGGATCTGAATGCAGCCAGAGATCTGGTAAATGCCGGAGCTGCCTGCATCATGCCGCTGGGTTCTCCGATCGGCTCTAATAAAGGTCTGTGCACCAAGGAATTTATCCAGATTTTGATTGACGAAATTGAGCTCCCGATCATTGTAGATGCAGGAATCGGACGTCCTTCTCAGGCGTGTGAAGCCATGGAGATGGGGGCATCTGCAGTTATGGCAAATACTGCGATTGCCACAGCAGGTGATGTGCAGATAATGGCTGAAGCATTTAAAAAAGCTATTGAAGCAGGACGAAGTGCATACCTTGCCGGACTGGGAAGAACCCTGGAAAAAGGTGCAAGCGCATCCTCTCCACTGACTGGTTTTCTTCATGAGTAATAAATAAAAATCATTCTAAGATGCATTATTTTAGAGGATTGCTATAACTGCGGAGTAGGTATTAATTTATAGGAAAACGAAAGTTGCCAAATGGTAATAAAGAGGAGAAAACATCAATGGAAACAACAGAAAAAAATATGGAACATGGGGAACACTTCAACGAAAGTATTGTCAATGAAGTGATTCTGGAGGATATGAAAAAGAACAGGATCGATCATATGAAATATCTTCCGGGAATGGAAGTACTGGAAGAATCAGACGTGATGGATCAGGTTATTTCTGCCATGAATGCTTACGATTATGATAAATATACAGAGGCAGATGTACGCAGGGCACTTGCTCATGATAACCGTACACCAGAGGATTTTCAGGCATTGCTGTCTCCGGCTGCGTTGCCTCTTCTGGAGGAAATCGCGCAGGCTGCGCAGAAAGAAACCAGGAAACATTTTGGGAACAGTGTGTATATGTTTACCCCTATTTATATTGCAAATTACTGTGAGAATTACTGTATTTACTGCGGATTTAACTGCCATAATAAGATCCGCAGAGCAAAGCTGAATGCAGAAGAGATTGATAAGGAAATGGCTGCTATCGCAAAGACAGGATTGCAGGAAATCCTGATTCTTACAGGAGAGAGCAGAGCAAAATCTGATGTAAAATATATCGGAGAAGCATGTAAGATTGCCCGGAAATATTTCAAAGTAATCGGACTTGAAGTTTATCCTATGAATTCAGATGAGTATGCACATCTCCATGAATGCGGAGCTGATTATGTAACGGTATTCCAGGAGACTTATAATTCAGATAAGTATGAAACTCTGCATCTTGCAGGGCACAAGCGTATATTTCCTTATCGTCTGAACGCACAGGAACGTGCTTTAAAGGGTGGTATGCGAGGAGTAGGATTTGCTGCACTTCTGGGACTGGATGATTTCCGTAAGGATGCTTTTGCCACCGGATATCATGCATATCTTTGCAGAGAAAATATCCTCATGCAGAGATTGCATTTTCCTGTCCGAGACTTCGGCCGATCATCAACAATGACCGTATTAATCCTATGGATGTACATGAACCACAGCTGCTTCAGGTGGTCTGCGCCTATCGTCTGTTCATGCCATTTGCAAGCATTACGGTATCTACCAGAGAGTGTGAGCGTGTCCGCGATAACCTGGTTGGAATTGCTGCGACAAAGATTTCAGCAGGAGTCAGCACAGGAATCGGAAGTCATGTGGAGGATATCGAAGATAAAGGAGATGACCAGTTTGAGATTTCAGACGGAAGGTCTGTAGATGAAGTCTATAAGGCACTTTTGGATCATGATCTTCAGCCGGTTATGAATGATTATGTGTACCTCTAAAATGCAGAAAAATCCTTATAAAAATGTAATTGCAGTGACCAACCGTTCCCTGTGTCAGCGTCCCTTTGCAGAACAGATCGAGCGTGTATGCAGCCTTCATCCGAAGGCGGTTATTCTGAGGGAAAAGGATCTGCCGGAGGAAGAATATTCTCGTCTGGCAGAGCAGATACTGGAAATCTGTAAGAGATATCAGGTTCCCTGCATATTACATACCTATGTAAACGTAGCAGAAAAACTGCATCATCCATACATTCATCTGCCAATATTTCTGTTGGAAAAATATGAGGGAAAGCTTGGAGGTTTCCGGCAGATCGGAAGTTCGGTCCACTCCGTAGAAGATGCATTGAAAGCAGAAAGTCTGGGAGCTGATTATCTTACGGCAGGACATATTTATACAACTGACTGTAAAAAAGGACTTCCACCCAGAGGACTGGAATTTCTGGAGAATGTCTGTAAAGCAGTAAAGATTCCTGTATATGCCATAGGAGGGATACATCCGGGAACAGGACAGTTAAATGAGATTATGGAGCATGGTTCAGCCGGTGGATGTATTATGTCAGATATGATGAAGTTATGGTAAAAAGGTATTTTGCGATGAAAATATAGTAAATAAAAAGCCGTATTTCAACAATCAAATATGTTGAAATACGGCTTTTATAAAAGCATCATTCATCAAAAATAGTAACAATTTCACCATCCAGAATACGGTTTGTATTCTTTACGGCACAGAAGTTTCCGCACATACTGCAGGTGTCTTCTTTCTCAGGTTTGGCCTCTGCGCGGTAGCGTCTTGCTTTCTCAGGATCCATGCTGAGTTTGAACATTTCTTCCCAGTCAAGACGTTTTCTCGCTTCGCTCATCTTATAATCCCATTCTGCGGCACCGGGAACTCCTTTGGCAATATCAGCAGCATGAGCAGCAATTTTGGCAGCGATAATTCCCTCTTTTACATCAGCTGCATTTGGCAGACGAAGATGTTCTGCAGGTGTTACATAGCAGAGGAAAGCAGCACCTGAATAAGCAGCAATCGCACCGCCGATTGCGGAAGTAATGTGGTCATATCCGGGAGCAACATCTGTTACAAGCGGTCCAAGTACATAGAAAGGAGCGCCATGGCAAAGAGTTTTCTGGATTTCCATATTAGCTGCAATCTGGTTCAGCGGCATGTGGCCAGGTCCCTCGATCATAACCTGAACATCCTTTTCCCATGCACGTTTGGTAAGCTCACCGAGAGTGATCAGCTCTTCAATCTGTGCAGTATCAGTTGCATCTGCAATACATCCGGGACGACATGCATCTCCCAGACTTAAAGTGATATCATACTCTCTGCAGATATCAAGAATTTCATCAAAATGTTCATAGAACGGGTTCTCTTTTCCTGTCATTTCCATCCATGCGAACATAATAGAACCACCTCTGGAAACAATGTTCATGAGACGTTTATTCTGTTTGAAACGTGCTGCGGTTGCACGATTCATACCGCAGTGGATAGTCATAAAATCCACGCCGTCTTCTGCGTGCATACGTACGATATCAATCCACTCTTCAGAAGTAATCTTGCCAAGTGCTTTGTGATAATATACTACTGCGTCGTAGATCGGAACAGTACCGATCATTGCCGGACATTCGGATGTAAGTTTGCGGCGGAAGCTTCTGGTATCTCCGTAGGAGCTGAGATCCATGATGGCTTCTGCACCCATTTCTACTGCTGAATGTACCTTTTCATATTCCATATCAACGTCTTTCCAGTCTCTGGAAACACCTAAATTTACATTGATCTTGGTGTCAGCTTTGCACCGACACCGCTCGGACTGATGCTCTTGTGATTTTTGTTGCAGGGAATAATTACCTGTCCTTTTGCAATCAGTTCTCTTAATTCTTCTACGTCAAAGTGTTCTTTTTCTGCTACGATTTCCATCTGTGGTGTGATGATTCCCTGACGTGCCGCGTCCATCTGCGTTGTATACTGTGTCATTTTTTCCTCCTTGCCCTGCACTGTGGGCTTTCGATGTTACTGCGAATAAAATGAACTGCGCCTCCTGCATATAGCAGGGACTTGCACCTGCGCATATTCGTAAGTTTTTTAGTAAACTACTGAAGTGACAGAGAGTGGTGCCCCCGGTCTGTCGTGTTTGTCTGGTTATAATTAAAACAGGGGAGATGATATGATATGTCTGCTTATAAAAAGGAAAAACTGCAATACGCCAACAAGCATATTGCAGTCCGGAAGAACTATAACTTTCCCTACGTTGGCATTATCCAAATCAGGTAATGGGTTAAAGCAATACAGCTTACTCTCAGCCTGTTTACACAAGCACCCCTTGTCTTAATTACTCACATTGTAACATTCTGATGTGAGAAAGTCAATATATACAAATAAGTTTTGTTTTGTTTAATGATAACGATCAGAACCAGTTTTCTATTTTATAGGGCTGTCTTCTGAAGGATTAAAATGTTCCTGAATAACATTATTATCAGGGTTTACAATAATAATTTCAATTCCTTTTTCAGCTGCTTTGGTAGCTAGTTCTAAAGGCGCTTTATTATCTGTAATAAGGATGTTTAAATCTGATAATTTCAGAGAATTACACAACGAGTTTACATTCCACTTGGAATAATCCAAAAGAATAATTCGTTTCTGAGCAATAGACGCCAGAGCACGTTTGGTGGAAGTAAGTGCCTGTGAATGTTCGAACGCACCACCGGGGACGCGGAAAGAACGGCAGGACATAAAGGCAATATCTGCTCGGTATTGAGAGAGCCATTCAGGATCAGAAATCAATATAGAACGATTAGTGTGGTGCATCACTCCGCTTGGAATCAGAACCTGTATATTTGTATTATCTGATAATGCCAGCGCGCTACAAGGCTGGGAGTTATCACTGATAATGGCATGGTCATAGGGAGCATTGTGATAAGTTGCTGGATTGTAGTTCCGGAATCCATACAAATACTCTGGGATGGATGGATATACTGTAAAGCAATAGTTGCGATTGCTCGCTTTTCGCGTTCGTGTTCTCCGCTTTCTACATAATAATCAGTATCTTTTGCGGGCTGAAGCAAAATGGCATATCCCCGTTCTCTTTTTACAAAGTTCATATTCTGAAGTTCATCAAGATTGCGGCGAACGGTCATTTCTGTACAGTTTAGTTGTTGTGCAAGATCTTTTATAGTAATAATATTTTGATTTTGCATAATTTCGATAATTCGAGCGTGCCGTTCTTTTTTCATTAATAAGTACCTACTTTCTAAAAGCCATACAGGCGTGTTTACTATAGTAATAATATAACAGAAAGAAGTACATATTTCAATGCTAAAATGTGTTTTTTGAATAAAAATGTTCAGAATAAAACAAAATAATGTTTGAAAAAGATAAAAATGATATTGACAATATATAAAATGTGCTATATAATCGCATTAAAGAACAGGAAAAACATAAAAAATAAACAAATAGCACAGACATTCGAACAAAATAGAACATAAAACGATAATGGTGGGAAAGGATGAGGATATGAGTTCATTCTACATTCTGGGAATTGACCAGAGCACGCAGGGAACAAAAGCTGTTCTTTTTGACAAAGATGGAAAGATTATTGCCAGAGCAGATGCGGCACATAAGCAGATTGTAAATGATCAGAACTGGGTATCGCATGATCTGGAAGAGATTTACGCAAATGTAATCAAAGCTGCCAGACAGGTGGTAGAGAAAGCTGGCATAGATAAAAAACAGATTGTTTGTATCGGAATTGACAACCAGAGAGAAACAACAGCAGCATGGAACCGAAAAACAGGAAAACCTGTTGCAGATGCGATCGTATGGCAGTGTAGCAGAGCAAAAGATATCTGCAGACGGATCGGTGAAGATGGTGTTTCCGGTGAAAAGGTCTACAGACGGACCGGTCTGAAGCTTTCTCCGTATTATCCGGCAGGCAAGATGGCATGGTTCCTTGAGAACATTTCCGGAGCAAAAGAACTTGCAGAGAACGGAGAACTTGCTCTTGGAACAATGGACAGCTGGCTGGTATATAAACTGACAGGTGGAAAGGAATTCAAGACAGACTACTCCAATGCCAGCAGAACACAGCTTCTGAATATCAAAGATCTGGTATGGGACAGAGAAATGTGTGAACTGTTTGGAATTCCGATGAAAGCACTTCCTCAGATCTGTGATTCAGATTCCACATTCGGATATACAGACCTGGAAGGATACCTGGATAAAGAATTCCAATCTGTGGAATCCTCGGTGATTCTCATGGAGCCCTTTACGGACATAACTGCAGACAGGCAGGCGGAATCAAAACTACTTACGGAACAGGATCTTCCGTAATGATGAACACAGGTGAGACACCATTCTTCAGTGAACATGGTTTATCTACTTCCCTTGCATGGAGAATCAAAGGAAAAGCTTCTTATGTATTAGAAGGAAATATCAATTATACAGGAGCCGTTATTTCCTGGCTGAAAGATAACCTTCACATGATTTCCTCTCCGGGAGAAACAGAAGAACTGGCAAGAAAAGCAGATCCAAATGATCATACATATATTGTACCTGCTTTTTCAGGACTGGGAGCTCCATGGTGGAGAGATGACATTTACGCAAGTATTTCAGGAATGAGCAGAACAACTGGAAGAGAAGAAATTGTAAAAGCAGGATGTGAATGCATCGCTTATCAGATCAATGATGTAATTGATGCAATGAGAAAAGATTCAGAAATTGATATTTCGCAGATGTGTGTAGATGGAGGTCCTACCAGGAATAAATATCTGATGCAGTTCCAGAGCGATATCTCACAGACAGAAATCAAGATTCCAGATGCAGAAGAACTTTCAGTGATCGGAGCCGGATATCTGGCAGGAGAATCTGCCGGATACTATGAACCAGACGATATTTATAAGGCAATTACCTATAACTTCTTTGAAACAGAGATGCCGGAGCAGGAAAGAAATGAAAAGGTTCAGGGATGGAATGAAGCAGTAGAGATGCTTCTGAAAAAGTAAACAGGAGGTATGAAAAAATGGATGCAGAGAAAAAGAAGAAGTTGATGATACAAGCTTCTGAGATAAGAGAAAAACAGTAGAACTGATCTATCACGGTGGAGGCGGACACATCGGAGGAGACTTATCAGAGACAGACGTGATGGTTGTTCTTTTGACAAGATGAAACATGATCCGAAAAATTCGAAATGGGAAGGCAGAGATTATTTTATCCTCAGCAAAGGGCATTCAGCTGAAACCTATTATTCTCTCCTGAACAGATATGGCTATATTGGACAGAAAGAAATGGATGAATTTGGAAGCTTCGGTGCACTTCTCGGAGGGCATCCGAACAAGAAAGTAAACGGAGTAGAAGCAAATACAGGATCTCTTGGACATGGGCTTGGATTTGCGACAGGTATCGCCATTGCACTGAAGAAGAATGAAAAAAATAATCACGTTTATGTTATTACCGGTGACGGTGAACTTGCAGAAGGAAGCAACTGGGAAGCGTTAATGTCAGCAGCAAAATATAAACTGGATAATCTTACATGGATTGTAGACAGAAATCATTTACAAATTAGTGGAAATACAGAAGATGTAATGCCAATCGAGAACCTGAAAGAAAAGCAGAAGCTTTCGGATTCAAGACAATCGAGATTAATGGTCATGATTATGATGAGATTTCAGATGCGTTGGATACCAGAGAAGAAGGAAAGCCGGTATGCGTCATTGCAAACACGATCAAAGGAAAAGGACTTGCATGTGCAGAAAATCAGGCAGGATGGCATCATAAGACACCAAGTCTGGAGCAGGTGGAACAGTTAAAAGAAGATATGGCTGAATACAGAAAGGAACTGGCATGATGGGAAAAGAAGCTTTGAGTAGTGCTTTTTCTGAGATGATTCTGGAAGAAGCTAAGAAAGATAAAAATATTATGGTAGTATGTACGGACTCAAGAGGCTCAGCAAAACTTGGAGCTTACCCGGATGAACTCCCGGAGCAGTTCGTAGAGATGGGAATCGCAGAACAGAACAGCGTTACAGTTTCCGCAGGTATGGCTTATATGGGAAAGAAAGTATTTACCATCGGCCCGGCAAGCTTTTACAGCATGCGTTCTGCAGAACAGGTAAAAGTAGATATTGCTTATTCTCATAATAATGTAACAGTGATCGGAATCAGCGGAGGAATCAGCTATGGTGCTCTTGGTGCAACACACCATTCACTTCAGGATATTTCCCTGATGCGTGCGATTCCGGGACTGACAGTAATGATCCCGTCTGATGCCGTACAGATGAGAAAGATCACAAAAGAACTTCTGGAATCTCCTAGACCAACTTATATCAGAATTGCAAGAAGCGGAGTTCCGGTAATCTATGATGAAAATACAGAATTCAAGATTGGAAAAGCAAAACGCCTGACAGACGGTAAAGATGCAGCGATCATTGTATGCGGACAGCTTGTTGCAACAGCACTTCAGGCAGCAGAGGAACTGAAAGAAGAAGGAATCAACGTTTCTGTAGTAGATATGTTTACCATCAAACCGCTGGATACAGAGATGATCGAAACAGTAGCAAAAGAATGCGGATGTATCCTTACACTGGAAGAACACAGTATCTACGGCGGACTTGGCGGTGCAGTTGCAGAAGTTGCAGCACAGACAGAAATGGTACCGTTAGATATTTGTGGAATCCCTGATGAGGATGTACCGAATGGTACAGATCAGGAAGTCTTCAAGTACTATAAGATGGATGTACAGGGAATCAAAGACAGAGTAAAAATTCTGATCAGCAAAAAAGTAAGTAATAATAAATAATAACATCATATAAAAACAATGTAATGTAGGAGGAAGAAAACAATGGAAGGAACAATGAAAGTCTGCGTACTGACAGGACAGAGACAGCTTGAGTGGACAGAGAGAGAAATCCCGCAGCCGGCAGCAGGAGAACTTCAGATCAAACTGGAGTATGTAGGAATCTGTGGATCTGATCTTCATTTCTTTGATCAGGGAAGACTGGCAAACTGGGAACTGGACGGACCTCTTGCTCTGGGACATGAGCCGGGCGGAGTTGTTACAGCAATCGGTGAAGGCGTAACAGGATTCGAGGTCGGTGACAAAGTTGCTATTGAACCTGCAGTACCATGTGGCAAATGTGAAGCCTGCAGAACAGGTCATTACAACCTTTGCCCGGATGTAAAGATGCTGGCAATTCCTCACGAAAGAGACGGTGTTTTCTCTGAGTACTGTACACATGACGCAACAATGTGCTACAAACTTCCGGAGAACATGGATACTATGGAAGGCGGACTTCTGGAGCATTAACAGTAGGTATGCATGGAACAGAACTTTCCGATGCCAAACTTGGTGAGACTGCAATTGTTCTTGGATGTGGATGTATCGGTCTGTGTACCATCATGAGCCTGAAAGCCAGAGGCGTAACAGAAATCTATGCAGCAGACGTACTGGACAAACGTCTGGAAAAAGCACTGGAAGTAGGTGCAACAAGAGTATTTAACAGCACAAGAGAAAGCATTGAAGAATTTGCAAAAACACTTCCGGGTGGCGGAGCTGATCAGGTTTACGAATGTGCAGGAAACAGAATCACAACATTACAGACCTGCAGATTGATCAAACGTGCAGGAAAAGTTACTCTGACAGGTGTTTCTCCGGAACCTGTACTTGAACTGGATATCGCTACATTAAATGCAATGGAAGGAACAATCTATTCCGTATACAGATACAGAAACCTGTATCCAAAGGCAATCAAAGCAGTATCCGGTGGACTGATCCCGTTAAAGAAAATCGTTTCTCATGTATTTGATTTCAAAGATTGCATCCATGCGATTGAATACAGCAATGATCATAAAGATGAAGTAATCAAGGGCGTAATTAAATTTTAAGGTTACTGATCAGAAAATTAAATAAAGGAAAAATAAAAAACACTATTTTAAATCCAAGGAGGAAACGAAAATGAAAAAAAGACTTATGGCAATCACATTTGCAGCATTAATGGCAACATCCATGATGGGATCTACAGTATTTGCAGCAACAGACGGTGGAAGCGTAGCTGGAAAAACATCTCTAGCAGATGCAGACTTTGATACAGACTATCAGCCACAGAAAGACGAATATAAGATCTACTGCACATACAAAAACATCCACAGCTGGTATGATGCAATCAAAACTGGTGTAGATGCAGCTGTAGCAGATCTCAAAGATAAAGGCGTTACAATTGACTATGAATGGTATGGACCGGCACAGCCGGATGCAGTTGACCAGGTAAACTCAATTGAAACAGCAGTAGGACAGGGATATGACCTGATCGCTGTAGACGTTAATCAGGCAGATACTACTGCAAAAGCAATTGATACAGCAGTAGATGCAGGCGTTAAAGTTGCAACATTTGGAACTGTTGACGTACCAGACTGCAAGAGAAGCTTCTTCGTAGGAAATGATGATCCATACGGAGATGGAGAAGCACTCGCAAAAGCAGTATGTGAGAAGATGGGTGGAAAAGGACAGATCGCACTTCTTGGCGGTACAATGGGCGCAGAATCTCATGAGCAGAGACTTCAGGCATTCAAAGATGTTATTGCTACATATCCGGATATCGAAGTAGTAGATGAGCAGAGAGATGATGACTCTGTAGAAAAAGCAATCAGCTTAACAGAATCCTGGTTGCAGGCATATCCGGATCTGGGCGGTATCCTCTGCAACAACATGTCCAACCCTGTTGCGCATGTCAGGCTGTAACAGATGCAGGTAAAGCAGGCGATATCATTATTGGTGGTATGGATCATGATCTTCGTACTCTGAACTATCTGAAAGACGGTACATTATATGTAGCTCAGGTTCAGAACTGCTATGATATGGGATACAAATTAATCTGGAACGCTGTTAAGACTATCGACGGCGAAACAGTAGACGAAGTTACAGACGTTGGATCAACATCCGTATACGCTGACGATGCAGACAACTATATTACCATGCTTTATGGAGAGGATGCAGATACAGATGCAGAATAAGAATGATAATCTTATCATCGAAATGAAGGATATCAGTAAGTTTTTCCGGGCACCAGAGCTCTGGATCACGTAAGTCTGAAACTGAGAAAAGGTGAAATCCATGCACTGGTAGGAGAGAACGGAGCCGGAAAAGTACTCTTATGAATATCCTTACCGGACAGCTTACAAAAGATGGCGGGGAAGTCTTCATGGAAGGAGAGCCGTTAAGGCTCTCTTCTCCACAGGACGCATTAAAAAAGAATATTGTATTAGTGCCACAGGAACTGAATCTTATTCCTGAAGCTAGTGTGACTGAGAATATTTTTCTGGGGAATGAATTCTGTTCCAAAGGTATGATTGACTGGAAAAAGTCTCACGAAAAAGCCAAAGAACTTCTGAAAGTATTAAACGTAGATATTGATGTGACACAGCCGGTTAAGAAATTATCTGCAGCTTATCAGCAGATGGTATCTATCGCACATGCTCTTACCTATACACCAAAGGTTTGATCTTGGATGAGCCGACAGCTGTACTGACAAACATAGAGGCACAAAATCTGTTTAATTCTATGCATCGTTTAAAAGAACAAGGAACTGCCATGGTATTTATCACTCATCATCTTGATGAAGTCATGGAAGAAACAGATAGAATTACCATTATGAAGGATGGACAGCTGGTAGAAGAAGTTCCAACTTCAGAGATTACGAAAGAAGAAATGATCACAAAAATGGCCGGTAAAAAGGTCAATGTGGCAAAACATATCAAACGTACCTATCAAAGGAGAAGTTCTTTGAAGCCAAGAATCTTACCAGAACAGGTGAATTTGAGAATGTGAGTTTTGATGTGAAAAAAGGTGAGATACTCTGTGTAGCTGGACTTGTAGGTGCCGGACGTACAGAAATCTTCAAATGCGTCTTTGGAATTACAGAGAAAGAGCCGGGCGGACATACTTCATTGAAGGAAAAGAAGTGAATATCAAATCTCCAATCGAAGCAATCAAATACGGAATGGGATATGTTTCAGAGGAAAGACGTCATGATGGAATTACTCCTGGAATGTCAGTAAAAGAAAATATGATCCTTCCATCCTATGGACAGATGACAAAGAATGGTCTGATTGATTATAAAAAGATTACAGAAATCGTTGACCAGTATATTGATTCCATGTCTATCAAGACAGCATCAAGAGAAACGCTGATCAAAAACCTTTCCGGTGGTAACCAGCAGAAAGTTATCGTAGCCAGATGGATGGCAAAGAATGTAAAAATGCTGATTCTGGATGAGCCGACACGAGGCATTGACGTAAATGCAAAAGGTGAGATCTACGACCTTATCCGTACACTTGCAGACAACGGCGTAGCAGTAGTTGTAATCTCTTCAGAAATGGAAGAGGTTCTGGCACTTGCAGACCGTATTATGGTCATTCATGCAGGAAAAGTCAGTGGATTCATTGACCAGGTGGAAACAACCTCACAGGAAGATGTCCTGAAGGTGGCATTTCAATAACAGGGGGATCTCGTATCATGAACAGTTTAAAGAAATTTATAAAATCTACAGCAGGAATGGTATTTATCGTAACCGTTCTTGTTGGAATTGCAGTACATATAGCAACAGGAAACTTTTTTACATCTTATAACATCAGTACACTCTCAAGAGCTGCTTCTTTTGCCATTATTGTTGGTTTTGGACAGACAATTGTACTTCTCACAGGAGGAATCGACCTTTCTGTAGCAACTATTGGTCAGGTTTGTGGTATGGCAAGTGCAATTTTTATGGTAAATTATGGAATGAATCCATATCTTGCTATTATCATTGCCAGCCTGATGGGTATCGTTCTTGGTGCGGTAAACGGTTTCTTTATTGCTTATTTTAAAATGACACCATTTATCGTAACTTTGGCAACTATGCAGATTTATAAAGGTATTGTATACGTTATCACGAAAGGTATGCCAATCACAGGTATGCCGGAAAATGCACAGAACCTCGCGAACGGAATTATCGGTGGAGTACTTCCTAAGATTGTTGTTATGATGATCCTGATTTGTGTGATCCTTACAGTCATGCTTAACAGAACAAAGTTCGGACGTCATATCTACGCACTTGGCGGCAACCGTAAATGTGCAAAGATTGTAGGTATCCCTACAGAAAAAGTAGAAATGTTAGTATACTGCCTGAGTGGTCTTCTCGCTGCATTTGCAGGTGTTATGATGGCATGTAAGCTTGCTTCTTTTCAGGCAAGTATTGGTGAAAGCTGGCAGATGGATTCCATCACAGCAGCAGTACTTGGTGGTACTTCCATGGCAGGTGGTATCGGAACTGTTGTCGGAACTATCTTTGGTGGTCTCTTAAGCAGTGTTATCAGTACATGTATTACATTGCTGAGAATCTCTTCCTACTGGCAGACAATCGTTACAGGTGCAGTTGTACTGATCGCTGTACTCATTGACGCAGTAAAAGATAATCCTGCAATTCAGGAAAAAATTCAGAGAAAACGCAGAAGCAAAGGAAAAAATTAAGATGCGTAGTTACGCAGCGAAATTTAAATTACAGAGAAGAAAAAGGCAGTCGGTTTAAATTTCCGACTGCCTTTTGTGTTAACGTCCGGAGAGAGACATGGTATATGCGTTTGCAGCTGATTTCCAGGTTTTACCTCCGGCTCTTTTGTTTGCAATAACTTTAATTCCGTACTTGACGTTTTTTGTCATATTGGTAAGGGTAAAGGAAGTAGATGTTGTTGTTCTTACTTTTTTGTAGGGGCCGGTTCCAGGGTATTTTATGTAAACAGCGTAGTTATTTGCACCTGCAACTTTATTCCATTTTACTTTCATGGTACTGTTGGTGTTTCCGGCTTTCTGAAGAACGATTCCCATGGAAATATATCTGGTGGTCGGTGTTGTGGTTACGTAACGTTTGTTATTCAGAAGAAGGTAAGGATAAATTCTTACCTGATAAAAGGTGTTTTTGTTTAACGGCAGGGTAAAGGACGGTCTGCTATAGTATTTGGTGATAAGTTTGTGAGTGGCAGAACTCTGATATATAACTTTGTAACCTGAGATAGAGTTTGCCGGATTTACAGTATTCATATTAAAGGTATAACCACCTGCGGATGCGTAAGAGGTTTTGACAGTTACGCGGGAGTAAGGGTTGTGCATCCGGCGATGCGTGATGAAATCGATGTTCCGGATGAAGTTAAAGCTGTAATCCTTACTTTGTAGGCTGAGCCTGCTTTTAATTTGTTGATCCTTGCTTTGTTGCGGCTATTGTCAAAGTAACCAAGCAGTTTGTAGGAACCAGAACTGAAAGGACTGATACTGATTGCGTATTTTGCAGCGTTTGTAACCGGAGTCCACTGGACAGTCACAGAACTTTCAGAAGCGGCAATCTGTGCGATTCCAGCCTGAGAGGTAAGATAAGAAGCACCTGTAGCCTGCGCGTCGGAATCATCAACAGAAGGGGTATCCGTTTGTTCCTGAGATAATTCAGCAGACTGTTCGACCGGCATAAGCTGTGCAGTTGCTGCAAAAGCTGTAGCTGCGGTTGAGAATGTAAGAACTGCGCTGAGAGCGATGCTTGCAAAGAACTTTTTAAAACTTTTTGCTTTCATAGTAAAACCTCCTTTTTTGAAGTGCAAAGCGAGATAAAAAATCGTTTTGCAGATAGTACGCCGGAGCATGCCATCTGAGCAGCTTTAAATAATAAAAAAGCTCCGTTAATGTTTGATTTATTGTAACATAACGGAGCTGAATTTCTGTAATTTGTCGTTGCGGGTAGTGGTTACTCATCCCATCCGTCATACATGCGGATGTTGACCTGAATATTTCTTACAATATCTCCCTCCAGCAGATCCAGATCGGATTCATCGGAAATTGCAGGGAGATCCATCTCATCTTCCATTACTTCTGCATAAATCCAGTTATAAGCAGCCTCGTTTGCATTATCGATCGCATCGTCGAGAGTGTCGCCTTCAGCTTCACAACAGGCAAGATCCGGAAAAAATGCTTTATATCTGCCTTCTTCATTTTTGCGGAAAACCGCAGGATATATAAATTTCATTGGTAAGAACCCCTTTCTGCTTTACGTTTATACTTAGAATAGTATATAATACATTCATATATTCATCAAGAATAAAAAAAGAGTTATTGGTAACAGAAGGGGTTATATAGTATGCTGACAATAGAAATGGATAATTTTGACCTGGGGGCAGATCTGCAGATCCGGGCAGTGCTTTCGGATGGATCAGATCGGTGATGACCGTTACCGGGTGATTGCGGGAGATAAATATCTGGAACTGACTCAGGAGAGAGGAATTGTCAATTTCTTTTGTCCGGAAGAAGATTTCATTTTCTTCTGGATCCGGTATTTTGATCTGGATTGTGATTACAGTGAATATATAAACATGATCAATCCAAGGGATAAATATCTGACGGCAGCAGGAGAGATGGGAAGCGGAATCCGCATTCTGCAGCAGGATCTGTGGGAGATGATTATTTCATTCCTGATCTCTCAGCAGAATAATATTACAAGAATAAAGAAGTGTATTGAAAATATCAGCCGGGAATTTGGAGTAAGAAAAATAAGCAGTACAGGCGCAGAATATTATGCGTTTCCGACTGCAGAGGCATTGGCTTTGGCAACAGAAGAACAGCTTCGGGAGTGTAATCTGGGATACAGAGCAAAATATGTGTTGGACACAGCCAGAAAAGTCTGTTTCGGAGATATTTCACTTAACAGTCTGCATGATATGACTTATAAAGCTGCACGAAAAGAACTGCTGGGGCTGTATGGAGTTGGTGAGAAAGTAGCTGACTGTATTTGTCTTTTCGGATTGCATCAGCTGGATGCATTTCCCGTAGATACTCACATCCGCCAGGCGTTGGATGCTCATTATAAACGGGGATTTCCAAACAGACGTTATAAGAGCTGCCGGGGCGTGATGCAGCAGTATATATTTTATTATGAACTGATGAAGTAACAATTCAGCAGATAACGATGGAATAGTTATTTGATGAAGGTCAGAAAACAAAGAGGAGGAATGTTATTATGGAAATCGGAGCAATGTTAGACGAATTAAGAGAAAAAGCACTGAAAGACCGTAACATCTGGCAGGAACTGATGGACACCAGAAAGGCAGAACAGCCGCTTGCCGCTTTCTGCGCGAAGTGTCGGGAACTGGGATATCAGATTTATGAGATGGATCTGATCACAGCCGGAGAAGAATTTTATGCTACCATGCGAAGAAGTACCAACGGTGGAGGTGAAAACTCTCCGAAGCTTGCAGGGGAAGACGATTTCTATGAACTTTTCTTCGCAAGCCTTGAGGAGCACATTTAGGCAAATAAGAAAGTCCTCATCTGCTGAGCTAGAGTGTGTCTGAAAAATCATTCCCGCAATCTGCACGCCCCACTTTGCGGGATATTTCACCCGAATTCAGTTGCCGTAGCCCACTACGCGCCCTCATCCGGGCAAAATATCCCACAAAATTGTGACGCACAT
>ENA-OQDD01000420-OQDD01000420.1-human-gut-metagenome-genome-assembly--contig:-NODE-420-length-17721-cov-1.859668_pt1 | contig 17721 bp, 23 predicted proteins | sample MGYA00242507_ERZ504598 | MGnify/ENA primary metagenome ERZ504598 (study PRJEB26092, sample SAMD00036318) | human gut metagenome | host: Homo sapiens | study: EMG produced TPA metagenomics assembly of... | reverse complement strand
CGACCTCGACGGTAACTATGTACTGAACGGCGTCCCCGAAGACGCAACTCTCGTATTCAACTATTTGGGCATGTTGCCGCAGGAGATAAGCGCTGCGGGGCAATCCGTCATCAACGTAAAACTACGTGAAGACGCACAACTGCTGGAAGAAGTCGTGGTTATCGGTTACGGCTCGGCCAAGGCAAAAGACCTGACAGCCCCGATTGATGTCGTTAAAGAAAAAGAACTCATCAATGTTCCCACCTCCTCCCCGATGGCAGCATTGCAGGAAAGGTACCGGGTGTCAACATCATCAATTCGGGAACACCGGGCGACGGTCCTAAAGTGACCATCCGCGGTATGGGTTCTTTCGGCGACACCTCTCCCCTTTATGTAGTGGACGGCATGTTCTACGACAACATCAACTTCCTGAACAACTCCGACATTCAGGACATGACCATCCTGAAGATGCATCCGCATCGGCCATCTACGGTGTGCGTGCCGCCAACGGTGTGGTAATCATCACCACCAAGAAAGGTACCCGCAACCAGGATGCCAAAATCACCTACAACGGTTATGTGGGCATCCAGAAAGCCACCAACCTGCTGGAGATGTGTAACTCCCACGAATATGCCACCATGATGCTTGAAGCCAATCCGGAAGCTTACCGGGCGATTTTTGAGAATTCAGTGGCCGAATTCGGCGGAAACATGGAAAACCTGCAATTCAATGCCGATACCAACTGGTATGACGAACTGCTGCGCACAGCCATGATGACCAACCACAGCCTGAACGTCTCCGGTGGTACGGAAAAGGCAACCTACTCTGCCGGCATGAGCTATCTGGCACAAGACGGTATCATGGACGTGGAAAACTACTACCGCCGTCTGAACTTCCGCGCCGCCCTTGACTACGAAGCCCGCAAATGGCTGAAGATAGGTTTCAACGGCGTGTTCAGCAACTCGCAGCAGCAACTGCCCAAGAATGCCGCATGGCAACAGGCATACAACACACCGTCCATCATCCCGGTGTATGACGACCGCCGCGACGACACGGTGTTCCCCAAAAAGTACACATCACCCGAGCAAGTGGGCCTGACCAACAACTTCAACAACCCCATAGCCACTGCCAACTATTACGACAACCGGAACGAGACCTACCAAGTGCTGAGCAACTTCTATGCACAACTCAACCTCATCCCCGACAAGCTGAACATACGCAGCAGCTACAGCTACGACTACTCGATGATTCGCGGTTCCGAGTTCACCCCTACCTACTATGTAGGCACCAACCAGAAGAAAGAGGTTACCGAACTCACCAAGAAGAACACCAACTACTACAAATGGATATGGGACAACGTTGCCACCTACACCGACAAGTGGGGCAAGCACTCCTTTACCGGCATGCTGGGCGCTTCCATGCGCCAAGAGCAATACCGCCTGCTCGAAGGTACTGCCACCAACGTACCCGAAGGTGCAGACGTATGGAAATACATCGCACTGGGCAACAAGGAAGGCGCTACGGTGAAAGACGACGGCTGGAAATACCGCGGCCTCTCCTATTTCACCCGGCTGAACTATAACTACAACGACAAGTACATGCTGATGTTCACTTTCCGTGCCGACGGCTCGTCCAAGTACAACGACAAATGGGGCTACTTCCCTCCATCGGTGCCGCATGGGTCATCTCGCAGGAACCGTTCATGAAGAACCAGAACATCTTCGACTACATGAAGCTGCGTGCCAGCTGGGGTAAGCTGGGTAACGACAAGATTGCCGCCAGTGCAGGTTTCGCAAGCATACAGAACGTACAGTCCGTATTCGGCCCCAATACCGCCATCGACGGATTCATCAACACCACCAACTTCAGCTGGCTGGGTTGGGAAGTAGTGAACGAAACCAACGTGGGCATCAACTTCAGCACGCTGAAGAACCGCCTGAATGCCGACATCGACTGGTACTACCGCCTGACCGACAACGCCGTGATTTCGCCCAAGCTCCCGATGAGTGGCGAGCTGCTGGCCGGCAACAACGGACAGATTCTGAATACCGGTATCGACCTCTCCTTGAACTGGAACGACAAGATTGGCAAGGACTTCAATTACAACATCGGTGTCAATCTCTCTTATCTGCACAACGAAGTGAAAAGCCTGAAAGGAAACATGAAAATCATCAAAGGCGGAAAGACCGTGAATATGGTGGGCGAGACGATGAACTCATTCTATGGCTACAAGGTCATCGGCATCTACCAGACTCCTGAACAATGTGCTGCCGACCCCATCGCCGTGGCCAACGGACTGGAACCCGGCGACTTCATCTACGAGGACGTGAACGGCGACCATGTGATAGACGGAAACGACAAGCAGGTGTTGGGCTCATACGTGCCAGCTTTACTTATGCTTCAATGCCGGATTCTCTTATAAGAACTTCGACTTCAGCCTCACTACCTACGGACAAGCAGGCGGCGAACTGTGGAACCGTAAGCGTGCCCTGCGCTATGCAGCCGACTACTATAACTTTGACCGTGCACAGTATGAGAACCGCTGGACGGGTGCAGGCTCTACCAACGAACATCCGTCGGCCAAGGCTCTTCTCAAAACCTGGAACAAGTCGGACAGCAACAACGCTTCCTATTTCGTGGAAAGCTCCGATTACTTCCGCATCCAGAACATCACGCTGGGCTACTCGTTCAAGAACCTGAAGATAGGCAGCTACGTGATGCCGGGACTCCGCCTCTCACTGACCGCCGACCGCCCCTTCACTACCTTCAAGGCGAACAGCTTCACACCCGAAGTGTCGGATGCCGAAGGTTGGGATACCGAAGTATACCCTCTGACTTCAACCTATACTTTCGGAGTGCAAATAGATTTCTAAACCCTAAAACGTAAAACAATGAAATTCTTAAAGAAAACATTCGCATATATACTTCCCGCCATGATGGTGCTGGGAGGAGCCACCGCTTGCACCGATTTCATAGAAATCGATCCGGAGAACAAAGTTCCCGAACAAGGCGTGGACTTTACCAACAAGAACAATATGTACCAACCCGTAGTGGGTGCCTACTCCAAAGTACGCACACAGGGCATGCACTGGTGCAACGCACTATTGATGTTCACCCGCGACGGTGACGTGTGGTCGGGCCGTACCGATGACCAGGGCGATGCCGTGGCCTTCGGACGCAAGTTCAACTACAACAACTCATTCTGGCACTGAACCAGGTATGGATGAACTTCTACGACATCATCCGCATCACCAATGCCGCCCTGCAAAGCCTCGACGGTTATGCCGAATATCTTGCTGCAGGAAGCGAAGATTACAAAACCTACGAATCCTATTGCGGCGGCTAAACAACGTACATCGTGCATGGGCCTACTATTGTCTGGTGACCAATTTCGGTCCCACCGTCATCTACCGTGACAACCTGCAGACCGATTTTCGCCGTTCTACCGTAGAGGCCGTATATAATTATATGCTGGAAGATTTGAACTACGCCATCGACAAACTGCCCCGCATGCGTCCCAACCAGATGGAACACAAGGGAGCCGTGACAGCCTTCACCGCCCAAGCATTGGCCGCCCGCATCTATCTGCTGAAAGGAGACTATGCACAAGTGGAGACACTGACCGATGACATCATCAAGAACGGTGGATTCCGTCTCTACGACGACTTCTACCAGCTGTTCAAAATTCCCGGAAAGTTGTGTGACGAATCTTTGTTCGAATGCCAGGTAACAGACTACGGCAATGGTTCCGGCGATTACCTGGGCGTAGACCAATGGTTCAATTTCCAGGGTCCGAACATGGCAGAGAGGTATGATGAAGTAGTGAACGCAGACGGTACCATCAGCTACAAGCAAGCCGAAGGCACCAAGTCCATAGGCGGCTGGAATTTCATAGGCTATGAACCCGAGTTCGTGGCATGGGCCGAAGCCCGTGGCGAAGGTGTGCGTGCCGAAACTTCTTTCCTGAAAGCCTGAGCAAGACGCGCGAGTTGGCAGGTAGGTCCCACATCGGCCACCAAGACCGACTGTTGGAACGGCAAAGGTTACCTTCCCTACAATCAGATGACTCTTCCACGTACAACCTACGGAGCCAACAACAATGTGCGTATCATCCGCTATGCCGAAGTACTGCTGATGAACTCCGAAGCCAAAGTCAGACTGGGCAAGGATGGAGACGCAGGCTACAACGAAGTGCGCCGGCGTGCAGGCATGAGCACCAAAACCGGTGTTACCCTGAAAGACGTGATGGACGAACGCCGGATGGAACTTTGCGGCGAATGGTGTGCCCGTTATGTGGACTTGGTGCGTACCGGCGATGCCGCCACCGTACTCGGTCCCAAAGGATGGACAGCAGAAAAGACTTATTGGCCCATACCGGCCAACCAGTTGGACGACCTTCCTGATTTGAAGCTGGAACCCATTGACGGAATTGCCGAATAAATCCGTTCCAATATGGTAAAAAGATTCCTAATCAGTTGTGGAATAGCCTTTGCCGCTCTGGCGGCAAAGGCAACCCCTGACGATTCCATCAAAGTGGTGAAGGGGCAAGTCAGTGACTATTACATCACTGTAACCCAAGACCGTATCGTAAAAGGACACGTACTGGACACCAACCGCCAGCCACTCGCAGGCGCCACAGTCATGTTCTTCGCAAGTCCCATGCACAATACCACTGCCCACGACGGCAGCTTTGCCATCAAAGGAGCGAAGAACGACGTGCACCTGTATGTCTACTATCCCGGGAAAAAGATAGTGAACAGAATCCTGGCACTGGATGAAACCGATATTGAGGTAGTGATGGAAGAAGAGGTACACAAGGCAACCGCAATCCGCCGTCCCGCCCAGGCGACCCGGTGGTATGACCCGCAGGCGCCTCTGTCGCGCACCTTCTGCAATCCGATGAACATCAGTTATAACTTCGAGCCTTTCAACAACAATGTGCGTCCCAACGGTTCGTTCCGTTCCTCTGCCGACCCGATGGCGGTGGAATACAAGGGAGAATACTTTCTGTTCTCCACCAACCAGGGCGGTTTTCACTATTCCAAGAACCTGGTGGATTGGGATTTCGTTCCTGCCGGCTTCCAACGCAAGCTACGGACGACGACCAGTGCGCACCGGCAGCTATGTAAGCGGTGACACGCTGTTCTATACCGGCTCCACCTACGAAGGCCTCGCCGTGTGGTACAGCACACACCCCAAAACGGGACGTTTCAAACGTGCCATCGAAAAGAATGTGCTTCCCACATGGGACCCCTGCATGTTTCTGGACGATGACGGCAGACTGTATATGTATTATGGCTCCAGCAATGAATATCCGCTAAAGGCGGTGGAACTGGACCGGAATGATTTCTATCCCATCAGCAAGATTCACGACGTGATGATGCTCCGCCCGAAGAACACGGCTGGGAACGTTTCGGCATGAACAATGACGATGAAGTGACACTCCGCCCATTCACAGAGGGCGCTTACATGACCAAACACAATGGCAAATATTATTTCCAATATGGTGCTCCGGGCACTGAATTCAAAGTCTATGCCGATGGCGTATATGTTTCGGATTCCCCGCTGGGCCCGTTTGTCTACCAGAAGCATAACCCGATGTGCTACAAGCCGGGCGGTTATGTGCAAGGTGCCGGTCATGGAGGCACGTTTCGCGACGTGAAAGGCAATTACTGGCACGTTGCCACCTGCATGCTCTCCCTGAAGTACAAGTTCGAACGCCGCATCGGTCTTTATCCGGTGGCTTTCGACAAGGATGGTGTCATGTATTCGTCCACTGCCTTCGGCGATTATCCCAACTGGGCAGCACCGATGGACGTAAAGAACCCTGCAGAGCGTTTCACGGATGGATGCTTCTGTCCTACGGCAAACCGGTGGAGGTATCATCTACGGATAGCATCCATGCAGCTTCCAACCTGACGGACGAAAGTATGCGCACCTACTGGGCAGCCCGTTCCGGCAACCCCGGCGAATGGGCCGGGATAGACCTGGGCAGTACAAAGAATGTACGTGCCGTGCAGTTGAACTTCTACGACCATAAAGCGGTTCAATACAACCGTGCCATGGATATTTATCACCAATACCGTATTTTTGCTTCCGAAGACGGAAAAGAATGGACATTGGTCATAGACAAGAGCGACAGTGACAAGGATTGTCCGCACGACTACATCGAGCTCAACGAGCCGTTGCGTGCCCGTTATCTGAAATACGAGAATGTGCACATGCCTACGGGAAATGTCGCCTTGTCCGGCTTCCGCGTCTTCGGGAACGGTGACGGCGATGTCCCGCAAGCCGTGAAAGGACTGACTGTGAAACGTGACAGGAAAGACCGCCGGAATGCCCTTATCTCCTGGCAACCCGAAGCAAGCGCCTATGCTACAACATCTACTACGGCACCGCCGAAGGCAAGATGTACAATGCCATCACGGTACTGGGACAGACGGAATATGACTTCCGCGGACTGGATGCGGACACGGACTATTACTTCACTATCGAGGCGCTGAACGAAAACGGCCGCTCGCCATTGTGCAAGACGACAAAAAATTAAACACAAGAAATAAAGATATGAAAAAACCAATAATGATACATGTGCTGGCTTTGTTCCTGATTTCCACATTGGCGGGCTGTGCATCCTGCTCTTCCGACTTGAAGGAAAACGGGAAAGAGAACGGAAAAGAGGAAAAGCCCGACACAGAGGAAGTACGTCCCGAATCATTCGCTTCGGATGACGAAATGCTTGATTACATCCAGAAGGTACATTTGAACTACATGTGGGACGGTGCGGAACCGACCTCCGGACTGGCACGCGAACGCATCCACCTGGATGGGGATTATCCCGAAAAGGACCAGAATGTTGTCACCACCGGCGGCAGCGGATTTGGTATAGCCGGACTGCTGGTAGGCATCGAACGCGGCTTCATCCCCAGGGAAGAAGGCGTGAAGCGCCTGACCAAGATTGCCGATTACCTGAAACGCGCCGACCGCTTCCACGGCGTATGGCCCCATTGGTTGTACGGCCCTACCGGCAAGGTGAAACCTTTCGGACAAAAAGATAACGGCGGAGACTTGGTGGAAAGCTGCTTCCTGATGCAAAGCTTGCTTTGCGTACGCCAATACTTCCGCGACGGCAACGAGCAGGAAAAGGCGCTGGCAGAGAAGATTGACCAATTGTGGAAAGAGATGGAGTTCAGCTGGTATCAGAATGGCAAGGATGTCATCTACTGGCACTGGTCTCCCGAATACAACTGGGAAATGAACTTCCCGCTGGAAGGCTACAACGAAGCATTGATTGTGTATGTGCTCGCAGCCTCCTCCCCACTTATCCCGTTCCGGCTTCAGCCTACCACAACGCTGGGCACGCGGCGGCGGCATCAAGATCCGACTCTGCCCCCTACGGCCTGCCTTTGGAATTGAAACACAACGGAGCCGAGAAACTGGGCGGTCCCTTGTTCTGGGCACAATACTCGCACATCGGTCTGGACCCGCGCAACCTGAGCGACCGCTATGCCAACTACTGGAACGTGGTGCGCAACCATGCCCTCTCCAACTACCGCTACTGCGTGGAGAATCCCAAACAATACAAAGGTTACGGCGAGGACTGCTGGGGACTGACCGCCAGCTACTCTACCAAAGGCTATGCAGCCCACTGCCCGGGCGACAACGACCATGGTGTCATCACACCGACAGCAGCCTTGTCCAGTTTTCCCTACACACCGGAGGAATCCATGCGTGCACTGAAGTATTTCTATTCCAAAGGCGACTGGATTTGGGGCAAGTACGGATTCTACGATGCCTTCTCCGAGGGAAGTGACTGGACGGTGCCCCGCTATCTTGCCATCGACCAATGCACCATTGCCCCGATGATTGAGAACTATCGTTCCGGCTTGTTGTGGAAACTCTTCATGAGCTGTCCCGAGGTTCAGGAAGGATTGCAGAAGCTGGGATTTAAGGCTTAGGGATTTACGATTGAAGTTAGTATGCGACATGATGGAGCAGCTAAGCTTAAGTTGAATTTCTATATCACTATTCCCCTCCCCCTTCAGGGGCCGGAGGGATAATCAAAATTATATCATATGAAGAAATACACATTATTAGCAGCCTTGGCTTTCTCTGCCCTCACCGTGACGGCAACGCCCAAAGAAAACACATCCCAAGGCAATCCGCAGGAGATGGATAAATTCATTACGGAGCTGATGGGCAAAATGACGCTGCACGAGAAAATCGGTCAGCTCAACCTGCCGGTAACGGGAAACATCGTCACCGGACAAGCCAAGAGCAGCGACGTTGCCGGTAAAATCCGCAACGGTGAAGTCGGAGGTCTGTTCAACCTGAAAGGCGTGAAGAACATCCGCGAAGTGCAGAAACTTGCCGTAGAGAACAGCCGCCTGGGCATCCCCTTGCTGTTCGGTATGGACGTGATTCACGGTTACGAAACGGTATTCCCCATCCCCTTGGCACTCTCGTGCAGTTGGGACATGGAGGCTATAGAGAAATCGGCCCGTATCGCCGCCATTGAGTCGAGTGCAGACGGTATCTGCTGGACGTTCAGCCCGATGGTGGACATCTGCCGCGATGCCCGTTGGGGACGTGTATCAGAAGGCAACGGTGAAGACCCCTTCCTGGTTCAGCCATTGCACAAGCCATGATTCGCGGTTATCAGCAAGGATATGAGTGCCAACAACGAGATAATGGCTTGCGTAAAGCACTTCGCACTGTATGGCGCCGGAGAAGCCGGCCGCGACTACAACACGGTGGATATGAGCCGCAACCGTATGTTCAACGAATACTTCCCTCCCTACAAGGCTGCCGTAGAAGCCGGTGTGGGTAGCGCAATGACCTCCTTCAATGAAATTGACGGAGTACCCGCCACTGCCAACCACTGGCTGCTGACCGACGTACTGCGCAACCAATGGGGCTTCGACGGCTTCGTGGTGACAGACTATACAGCATCTCCGAACTGAATAGACCACGGAATCGGCGACCTGCAGGAAGTATCCGCACGTGCCTTGACCGCCGGAACAGACATGGACATGGTAGCCGACGGATTTATCGGCACACTGGAAAAATCCCTGAAAGAAGGCAAAGTGACTGAGGCGACATTGACAAAGCCTGCCGACGCATCCTAGAAGCCAAATACAAGCTGGGACTGTTTGCCAACCCGTACAAATACTGCGACGTGAAGCGTGCCGAAAAAGAAGTGTTCACTCCCGAGCACCGCTCCATTGCCCGCCAGATTGCCACAGAGACATTCGTGCTGCTGAAGAACCAGGACAACCTACTGCCCTTGCAACGCAAAGGCAACATCGCCTTGATTGGCCCGCTTGCCAACACCCGTGCCAACATGCCGGGCACTTGGAGTGTGGCAGCCACAGCAGACAAATACAGCACCCTGCTGGAAGGTTTCAAGAATTCTGTCGGCTCCAAGGCCAACATTCTCTATGCACAAGGCAGCAACCTGATGTACGATGCCGACTACCAGACACGCGCCACGATGTTCGGCCGTGAACTGCCCCGCGGCAATGACCAAGAACTGCTGGACGAGGCCCTGAAAGTAGCCGCACAAGCCGATGTCATTGTAGCCGCCCTCGGCGAGTCTTCCGAGATGAGTGGTGAGAGCAGCAGCCGTTCCGAACTGGAAATGCCGGACACACAGCGACACCTGCTGGAAGCATTGCTGAAAACGGGCAAACCCGTAGTATTGGTATTGTTCTCCGGACGTCCCGTAGTGCTGACTTGGGAGAATGAAAATGTTCCCGCCATCCTAAATGTATGGTTCGGAGGTAGTGAAGCTGCCGACGCCATTGCCGACGTAGTGTTCGGAGACGTTTGCCCCAGCGGTAAGCTGACCACCACCTTCCCGCAGAATGTGGGCCAGTTGCCTATGGCATACAACCACAAGAATACCGGTCGTCCTCTGAAAGAAGGCAAATGGTTCGAGAAGTTCCGCAGCAACTACCTGGATGTGAGCAATGACCCGCTGTATCCTTTCGGCTATGGCTTGAGCTACACCACCTTCCGGTACAGTGACATCACGCTCAGCTCCAAGCAACTGAATGCGGACGGCAAGCTGACCGCTTCCGTAACCGTAACCAATACGGGCAACTACGATGCGGATGAAATCGTGCAGCTCTATATCCGCGACCTGGTGGGCAGCATTACCCGCCCCGTGAAAGAGCTGAAAGGCTTCGAGCGCATCCACCTGAAAAAAGGCGAAAGCAAGCAGGTGACCTTCACCATTACCCCCGAATTGCTGAAGTTCTACAACTACGACATACAGTATGTATACGAACCCGGTGAGTTCCATGTAATGATTGGACCCAACAGCCGCGATGTAAAGACTACGAGTTTTGAGTTGAAATAGGTATAGTTTTGCTTTTAGGTAAGAGGGCAGTCCGCGAAAACCGGGCTGCCCTTTTTTAACACCGTCACCAAATCTTTTTTGCATTTTGATTGTTCAGAGGAGAAACTGAATGATTTATCCACTAAAAAATCAATGTAATGAAGAAGAACCTAAACCTTCCCAAGAAGAAAACCGGAAGACTGAGAAACCTGTTTCTGACGGTGTGCCTGCTGGCAAGTACCGCTGCATCGGCACAGGAGAAAACAGTAACCGGCACCGTGACCGACGCACTGGGTGACCCACTGATTGGCGCCACCGTATTGGTGCAGGGAACCTCCAATGGCGTGATTACCGACATAGACGGCCGGTACTCCATCCAGGCCACCCCGGAGAACACATTGGATTTTTCCTATGTAGGCATGGTGAAGCAAGCTGTCAAGGTAGGCAGCCAGTCGGTAATCAACGTCCAGATGAAAGACGACTCGCAGATGCTGGCCGAAACCGTTGTCATCGGTTATGGCAGCGCCAAGAAGCGAGACCTTACGGGCTCCATCACCAACATTAAAGGCGACGAAATCGCCAACAAGCCGGTGGTCAACCCCGTATCCGCACTGCAAGGCAAGATTGCCGGCGTGCAGGTGATAAACTCCGGCAAGGCAGGCTCCGACCCGGAAATCCGTGTACGCGGAACAAACTCCATCAACGGCTACAAGCCACTCTATGTGGTGGACGGACTGTTCAACGACAACATCAACTTCCTGAATCCGCAGGACATCGAATCCATGGAGATACTAAAAGACCCGTCGTCGCTCGCCATCTTCGGTGTGCGCGGTGCCAACGGCGTGATTATCATCACCACCAAGAAGGCGAAAGAGGGACAGACACGCGTCAATATCAACGGCTCGTTCGGTTTCAAGTCCATCACCGACAAAATTGCACTGACGGATGCCGAAGGCTTCAAACTGCTGTACAACGAACAGTTGAGGAACGAGGGCAACCCGGAATACAACTTCTCGGACTGGACGGGAAACACCAACTGGCAGGATGAAATCTTCCAGACTGGGTTCATCACCAACAACAACATCAGCATCACGGGTGCCTCGGACAAGAACAGCTTCTATCTCGGTGCGGGCTATGCTTACGAGCAAGGCAACATCAAGCACGAGAAGTACAGCAAAATCACGCTGAACATCAGCAACGACTATAAAGTGACGGACAACCTCAAGGTAGGTTTCCAATTCAACGGGGCACGCATGCTGCCCGCCGACACGAAGAGCGTTGCCACTGCCCTGCGCGCAGCTCCGGTGGCGCATGTATTCAACTCCGAGTACGGCCTCTACACCTCACTGCCCGGATTCCAGAAGGCACAGATGAACAACCCGATGGTGGACGTAGACTGAAGGCGAATACCACGAAAGCGAGAACTACCGTGGCTCGGGCAACGTGTACGGGCAATGGGATTTCCTGAAACACTTCCAGTTCAAGGCCATGTTCTCCCTGGACTATGCCTCGAACAGCACACGGACATACACCCCGGTTATCCAGGTATATGACGCAAGCGTCGAGGGAGACATAGCCACGCTGGGCAACGGCAAGACCGGAGTGTCCCAAGCCAAAGAAACGGAAATGAAGGTACAGAGCGACTATCTGCTGACCTACACCAACTCCTGGGGAGACCACAGCGTGACGGCCACAGCCGGTTTCACCACCTACTACAACAAGCTCGAGAATCTGAACGGCGCCCGTACCCAAGGGGTAGGCCTGGTCATTCCGGACAATCCCGACAAATGGTACGTAAGTATCGGCGACGCAGCCACCGCCACCAACGGCAGTACGCAGTGGGAGCGCTCCACCGTGTCCGTGCTGGCACGCGTGCTCTACAACTACAAGGGCAAGTACCTGTTCAACGGCTCCTACCGCCGCGACGGTTCTTCCGCCTTCTCCTACACCGGCAACCAGTGGCAGAACTTCTACTCCGTCGGCCTGGGCTGGCTGATGAGCGAGGAAGCATGGATGAAGGACATCACCTGGCTGGATATGCTGAAACTGAAAGGCTCATGGGGCACACTGGCAACCAGAACCTGGACCGCGCCTATCCCGCCGAACCGTTGCTGACGAATGCCTACTCCGCCGTGTTCGGCACCCCGTCCGCCATCTACCCGGGCTACCAGCTTGCCTACCTGCCCAACCCCAAACTGCGCTGGGAGAAGGTGGAAGCCTGGGAAGCCGGTGCAGAAGCCAACTTCCTCCGCAACCGCCTGCACTTTGAAGGGGTGTACTACAAGAAGAAAACCAAAGACCTGCTGGCCGAAGTGCCGGGCATCTCGGGCACCGTACCGGGTATCGGAAACCTTGGCTCCATCGAGAATTCGGGCGTAGAGCTTGCCTTGAGCTGGCGCGACCGGATAGGCGACTGGAACTACAACATCGGAATGAACCTTGCCACCATCAAGAACAAGGTACTGAGCCTCGTGCAGGAAGGCTACTCCATCATAGCCGGAGACAAGCAGCAGAGCTACACAATGGCAGGACTACCCCATCGGCTACTTCTACGGCTACAAGGTGGAAGGCGTCTACCAGACCCAGGAGGAGATTGAGCACTCTCCCAAGAACACACTGGCAACCGTCACCCCGGGCGACCTGAAATTCCGCGACGTGAACGGTGACGGAGAAATCACCACGCAGACCGTACGATGATTGGTAACCCCACCCCCGACATCACCTACGGCTTCACGCTCGGACTGGGTTACAAGAACTGGGAGCTTGCCGTTGACATGATGGGGCAGGGCGGCAATCAGATTTACCGCACGTGGGACAACTACAACTGGAGCCAGTTCAACTTCATGGAGCAACGCATGGACCGCTGGCACGGCGAAGGGACCAGCAACACCCAGCCACTGCTGAACACCAAGCATACCATCAACAATCTGAACTCCGAGTATTACATAGAGGACGGCTCCTTCTTCCGCATCCGCAACGTGTCGCTGGCGTACAACTTCGACAAGGCGCTGATTTCGAAGATAGGCATGCAGGCACTGAAGCTCTACGTGAACATACAGAACCTGAAGACCTGGAAGCACAACACCGGATATACCCCGGAACTGGGCGGCTCGGCCATCGCTTTCGGGGTGGACGACGGCAGTTATCCGATGCCGGCGATTTATACGTTCGGATTTAATCTGACGTTCTAAAAGCCCTCCCCTAAATAAGAAAGAGTAACTTCAAACCTCCCCCGCCCCCTTCAAAGGAAACGGGGAATGAAAAATATAAATTTATGAAACTGATAAAATACATATTTACATTGCTGGTGGGTGCAACAGCCCTCTCACTGACATCCTGCAACGACTTCCTGGACCGCGACCCGCTGGGGCAGTTCACGGAAGATGACTCTCCTAACGCCCTTGTAGGCGGAAAGATATTCAACGTCTACTACCTGATGCGCTCGTACGATATCACTGCCGGTATTCCTGCTTTTATGGTGCACATGGTGCGCAGCGAGGACTCCGAGAAAGGCAGTGATGCCGGCGACGGCAGCAACGAGGCCGCCATGTGGGACGACTTCGAATACACTGCCTCCAACGGCCCTCTGAGTGCCTATTGGGGACAGAACTACAAAATCATCTACCAGTGCAACGAAATCCTGGACGACATTGAGAAGAGCGGACACAAGGACGACACCGAAGCCATCCGTAACCGTGGCGAAGCGCTCTTTTTCCGTGCCTGGTGCTACTTCAACCTGGTACGCGCCTTTGGCGAAGTGCCGCTGGTCACCATCAAGGTAGTGGAAGCCTCCGATGCCAACGTGCCCAAGACCACGGCGGAAAAGATATACGAACAGATTGACAAAGACCTGACCGAAGCCGAAGAATGCCTGCCCCTGCGGTGGGACAGCGACTATACGGGACGGCTGACCTGGGGCGCCGCACGCTCCCTGCACGCACGCACCTATATGATGCGGAACGATTGGGACAATATGTACACAGCCTCCACCGAAGTGATAAAGTCGGGCATCTACAACCTGAATACACCGGTCGACAAAGTCTTCACCGTAGAAGGGGAGAATTGCGGTGAGAGCATCTTCGAACTGCAATGCGAAGCCACCGACGCCATGAAAGAGGATGCCAGCATCGGCAGCCAGTTCTGCCAGGTGCAAGGGGTGCGCGGAGCCGGCGAGTGGGACCTGGGATGGGGCTGGCACATGGCCACCTCACTGATGGGCAAGGCCTTTGAGCCGGGCGACCCGCGCCGGAACGCCACATTGCTCTACTTCCGTCACAGCACGGACGAACCCATTACACCGGAGAATACCAACCAGCCTTATGGCGAGTCACCCGTATCCACCGCCATGGGTGCCTACTTCAACAAGAAGGCCTACACGGACCAACACTGCGCCGCAAGTACAGCCGTATGGGTTTCTGGGTAAACATCCGCCTCATCCGCTATCCGGACGTGCTGCTGATGCTGCCGAAGCCGCCAACGAGAAAGGCTGACAGGCGAAGCCGCCGGGTATCTGGAACAAGTACGCGCCCATGCCCGCGGCACACTGGCAGACGTGCTTCCGAAGGTAGAATCTGCCAGCCAGTCTGTGCTGCGTGACGCCATTCGCCACGAACGCCGCGTAGAGCTGGCACTGGAACCCGACCGCTTCTACGACCTCGTGCGCTGGGGCATTGCCAAAGAAGTGCTGCAAGCTGCCGGAAAGAATTACCAGGACAAGAATGCACTACTGCCTCTGCCCCAGACAGAGATAGACAAATCGAACGGAGTACTGGTACAGAACCCCGACTATTGATACCCGGCCAAAGGAAACAGCCGATCCAATCAATGGCAAAAGGTCTATTTCATAACTTGCTCTCAATCAAAGCATTGCTACTGCAAAGAGCTGCAAACTTTTTGCAGTGGCACTGCAAAAGTGTTGCAGTAGCACTGCACAACAGTTGCAGTGTCGCTGCAAAGCAGTTGCAGTAGCGCTGCAAACCGTTTGCAGTATCACTGCAGAGAAATTGCAGCACCGTTGCAAAGAAGTCATAGCGCTACTGCAATAGAGTGACGGCAATCTAAAAACAATGAAGGGAACATACTTACAAACAATTAATTCAATATGAATATGAAGAAAATTTTCAAGAGAACAAGTCTGCTGCTCGCAACCGCTTTAATAGGTGTCACCGCCACCGTGCAGGCGCAGAAGTCTCCGCAGGACATGGACCGCTTCATCGACGCACTGATGCGTCGGATGACTGTGGAAGAGAAAATCGGCCAGCTCAACCTGCCCGTGACCGGAGAGATCACTACCGGTCAGGCAAAGAACAGCGACGTGGCCAAGAAGATTGAGCAGGGGCTCGTGGGAGGGCTTTTCAATCTGAAAGGAGTGGCCAAGATACGCGACGTACAGAAACTGGCCGTAGAGAACTCCCGCCTGGGCATCCCCCTGCTGTTCGGCATGGATGTGATACATGGCTATGAGACCATCTTCCCCATCCCCCTCGGCCTCTCCTGCACGTGGGACATGGCAGCCATCGGGCAGTCTGCCCGCATCGCCGCCATCGAAGCCAGTGCCGACGGCATCTCATGGACCTTCAGCCGATGGTGGACATCAGCCGTGACCGCGCTGGGGACGTGTATCCGAAGGGTCGGGCGAAGACCCGTTCCTCGGAGGCGCCATCGCCCGCGCCATGGTGTTGGGGTATCAGGGAAAAGACCTGAACGACCAACTGACACGGAACGACGAAATCATGGCATGCGTCAAGCACTTCGCACTGTACGGTGCCGGAGAAGCCGGACGCGACTACAACACCGTAGACATGAGCCGCAACCGCATGTTCAACGAATACATGTACCCCTATGAAGCAGCCGTCCGCGCCGGAGTGGGCAGTGTAATGGCCTCTTTCAACGAAGTGGACGGTGTGCCCGCCACCGCCAACCGCTGGCTGATGACAGACGTGCTGCGCAAACAATGGGGCTTCAACGGTTTTGTGGTGACCGACTTTACCGGTATCTCCGAAATGGTGGAACACGGAATCGGCAACCTGCAGACCGTTTCCGCTCGTGCGCTCAACGCCGGTGTGGACATGGATATGGTGAGCGAAGGTTTCGTGGGCACGTTGAAAAAGTCGCTCACCGAAGGCAAAATAACCATGAAGACACTAGATGCAGCCTGCCGCCGCATCCTTGAAGCGAAATACAAGTTAGGGCTGTTCGATGACCCTTACAAATACTGCGACCTCAGCCGTCCCGCACGCGACATCTTCACGCGCGAGCACCGCGACGCCGCACGCCGGATTGCCGCCGAAAGCTTTGTGCTGCTGAAAAACGAACCTTTGAGGGACAAGGCAAGAAGTCTTCTCGTCCCGTCCTTCCTTTGGAGAAGCAAGGCACCGTCGCCGTCATCGGCCCCCTGGGCAATACCCGCAGCAACATGCCCGGTACCTGGAGTGTTGCCGCACGCCTGGACGACTATCCCTCTCTGTACGAAGGATTGAAAGAAATGACAGCCGGCCGGGTGAACATCACCTACGCCAAAGGCAGCAACCTCATCGGTGATGTAGCCTACGAGGAACGCGCCACCCTATTCGGCCGATCGCTGGGCCGGGACAACCGTACGGATAAGGAACTGCTGGACGAAGCTTTGAAGGTGGCCTCCGGTGCCGACGTGATTGTAGCCGCCTGGGCGAGTCTTCCGAAATGAGCGGTGAAAGCTCGAGCCGTACCGACCTCGACATCCCCGACGTGCAACGCACCCTGCTGGAAGCCTTGCTGAAGACCGGAAAGCCCGTTGTACTGACCCTCTTCACCGGCCGACCGCTGACGCTCACCTGGGAGCAGGAACATGTGCCCGCTATCTTGAACGTATGGTTCGGTGGCAGTGAAGCGGCATACGCCATCGGCGACGTACTGTTCGGTGACGTGAACCCAAGCGGTAAGCTGACCATGACTTTCCCGAAGAACGTAGCAGATACCTTTATTCTACAACCACAAGAATACCGGTCGCCCGCTGGCTGCCGGCAATTGGTTCGAGAAGTTCCGCAGCAACTATCTGGATGTGGACAATGAACGCTGTATCCCTTCGGCTACGGGCTCTCATACACCACTTTCCAGTACAGCGACATCGCCCTCAGTACCCCGGTCATGGGACAAAATGGCTCCACCACTGCCGTAGTCACCGTGACCAATACCGGCAAGCGTGACGGCGCAGAAGTCGTGCAGCTCTATATCCGCGACCTCGTAGGCAGCATTACCCGCCCGTACGCGAGCTGAAAGGCTTGAAAGGTGTTCCTGAAAGCGGGCGAAAGCAAGACCGTATCCTTCAAGATTACCCTGAGCTGCTCCGCTTCTCACGACTACGACCTCAACCACGTGGCCGGAGCCGGGAGATTTCGATGTGATGATAGGTGGCAGCCGAGCCA
>ENA-OQDD01000419-OQDD01000419.1-human-gut-metagenome-genome-assembly--contig:-NODE-419-length-17722-cov-3.650071_pt1 | contig 17722 bp, 18 predicted proteins | sample MGYA00242507_ERZ504598 | MGnify/ENA primary metagenome ERZ504598 (study PRJEB26092, sample SAMD00036318) | human gut metagenome | host: Homo sapiens | study: EMG produced TPA metagenomics assembly of... | reverse complement strand
CATCCATTTGTGATTTCGACGGTTTCTAGCTCCCCTCTTTGAGGGGAGCTGTCGCCGTAGGTGACTGAGGGGAGTCCTCGGCAAAGCCGCAATCCATCAACTAGATTGGCTGGTCCTGCTGCAGCCACACGCGTTTGCCATCCCCGAAGAAATATGTATAATAACTCAAGTCGCCAAAAGCGACGCTTAACGCGGATGTAGCTCAATGGTAGAGCCTCAGTCTTCCAAACTGATTACGCGGGTTCGATTCCCGTCATCCGCTCCACTACAAAGGCGGAAGTCGCAACGGCTTTCGCCTTTTCTCATATGCGCACACGTATGGCGCACTCACGGTACAATACCGTCCTAGCATGGGCGTCGCGTAAACACGATTGCCTTCAAAGAAGATGGTCGTGACTGTGCTGGAATCAATGTTCGGTGCTATGAAGCGAAGCGTTGGTTGTGTGTCTAAGCTGGCCGCATTGTTGAATGAGGCTCAACTTCGGGGTGTCGTTTTATCGGCTGTGATGTTATTGTGGCGCGACACGCCAGCTTTATAGGCGATGAGTGGTGGCATCAGATGAGTTCGCTTGTACGTCTCCATTCTTTGTTGAAATATGTTATGCAAAGTGTGTAATTGGCATATGAAACTGTCATATTTGATGTGTTGCGTTGCGTTTATGTGAACTTATTTTCATTGTGCATATCGTTATCAATTTGTTATCAAGGACGATCGCGAGTGAAATGCGCTCATTTATATAATGGCTGCTGCATGGCTGCCCTTGAGGGACGTTCCTCTGGCATGGCTTTGCAATGAGCCGCGATGTGGTCGTAACCAACGTGGGATTCGATTGTGCGGCGAAGAAAAAATGATGGGGGGGGAGTCGCCCTCCATCATTCAGGAAAGGGAACTGAATGGTTTATAACATTCACATATTGCAAACAAGGAAAACCGGTCGTGTGGTTGCTGCTGCGGCTGCATCCGTGCTGTGTTGCATGGGGGCTGTATTTCCAGCGACTATCGGAGTGACTGCGGCGTCGGCCGATGAACCCGTCGAATTGGTCGTCAACGGCGGATTCGAAGACGATCTTAATGGTTGGAAGTCTGGAACGGTGTGGAATAGCTCCGCATCGTCCATTGCCGTCACTGCGGATGATGTGCATGGTGGCAGTGGCGCCTTGAGCGTTACTGATCGTACATCCTCTGATGCTGGTGCAATCCAGTCTCTTGATGGCAAGGTGGAAAAAGGACAGACATATACCGGAAGTATGTGGGTCAAGGCCACGGAAGACGGTGAATTCAATATCACTGTTTGTTCGGGTAATGGTTCCGGATGTGACCAGATTGCGACCGGAACGGCGAAAGCGGGTGAGTGGACACAAATTTCAGGTACTGGAACGTTAGGTGGTAGTGGTGATTTCACCAGTCCCTCGCTGGTGATTGAAAACAAGTATGGCACGAGCAATGCCGACTTCATTGTCGACGACATTTCCGTAACCGGTTCGGATTCTGGTTCCTCATTCGTGCCGCCGACTACGGGTACGGCAACGGCAGCCAAGGCTTTCGGCGACTATTCAAACCCGATTATCGATTATTGGTATGGCGCCGATCCGTGGGCTATGGAATACAACGGACGCGTATATATCTACACTACGGGTGATGGCACTTCTGTGAATGCTGATGGCTCGTTGAATTATGACTATGAATATGACAGTACTGGGCAGATCAAGGACAATTCGTTCGCTCAAGTAAAGACCATCAATGTTCTGTCCAGTGATGACATGGTCAATTGGCGTAATGAGGGTTACATTCGTGTGGCTGGAGAACAGGGGGTGGCCACCTGGGCCAGCAATTCCTGGGCTCCTGCCGTCGCTCATAAGACCATCAACGGTAAAGAGAAGTTCTTCCTGTATTTCGCCAATGGCGGCAGCGGTATCGGTGTGCTGACCTCGGATTCTCCTGTTGGTCCGTGGAAGGACGAAACCGGTGAGCTGTTGATTAAGGGCGGTACTCCTGAATCCGCTGGTGTGGTCTGGCTGTTTGATCCCGCGGTGTTCGTGGATGATGACGGGCAGGGCTACCTGTATTACGGAGGTGGTGTTCCGACAGGCGAGGAAGAACATCCGAACACGGCTCGCGTTATTAAACTGTCCGATGACATGCTGCATACCGAAGGTGAGGCTCAGGCCATAGACGCACCTGCCATGTTTGAGGACTCCGGGATTGCCAAGATAGGTGGTACTTATTACTACTCGTATTGCACTAATTTCAGCCATGACAACGTAATTGATGGTAACACGGTCGGTTACGGCAATATCGCGTATATGACTTCAGACAACCCGATGGGGCCGTTCACTTATCAGGGTGAGATTCTGAAGAATCCGAGCACGTATTTCGGTGTTGGCGGCAACAATCATCACGCGATGGTTCAACTTGGCGACCAGTGGTATATGACCTACCATGCGCAAACGGTGGCAAAGGAATTGATGAACGGCGGTAATCTTGACGCGGCGCATGGCTACCGAAATACTCATCTCGATCCGATTACGGTTAACGAGGATGGTTCCATTGCCGATATTGCAATGACATATGAGGGTCTCTCTTCGGTGAAGAATCTGGACGCGTATCAAGATGGAGGCATTCCAGCTTCCACCATTGCATGGGATTCCGGCATTCAGAACGCATATGACCTGACTTCTGGTGTGCGCGTGGTCGATATGACTACAGACAATTCCGAAGGTCAGAAGCTCAGCAATATTAATAATGGTGAGTGGACGTCTTTGGCGAATGTCGATTTCGGGAATAACGGCGCCTCTTCGCTGACTGTGACTGCAGCTGGCAAAGCCGGAGGCATCCTTGAGATTCGTCTTGATGATCCGGATTCCGAACCTGTGGCTTCTATTTCGATTCCTGCCGGTGATGGATCCGAGTACGCCGATTACACGACCACCCTTGAGGGTGTGACAGGGGTGCATCATGTGGTGTTCTCCTTCAAATCCGATGGTGGTGCGAATGCTCAGGATGAGCTGTACGACATCACTACGTACACTTTCACGGAGTCGCAGGATGAAACTCCTTCGACTCCGGTGGACAAGTCTGATTTGCAGAGCGCAGTGAATGAGAATTCCGGCCTGAACGCTTCCGATTACACGGAAGAGAGCTGGAAGGTGTTTGCTGACGCATTGCAGAAGGCTCAGGCGGTATTGCAGGATGAATCCGCTACTGAACAGCAGGTTCAAGATGCGCTTGCTGCATTGAATAGTGCACGTGCCGGTCTGAAGCTGGCTGATGATTCCACTGATGGCAATGCCGACGGCTCCAATGACGATGGCGTGGATTTGGCACAAACCGGTTCCTCTGTCTTGCCTGGTGCTGTGATTGTCGCTTGCTTGGCTCTCACTGGTGTGATCGTAGCGCGAGTGCGTCGCGAGATGCGCTAGTTACCTCTTGGTAATGCGGTCATCCCGTAGCGGCAGCCTCGGGATGACCGCACATGAAACCTAGAACTGGTACTTGTTCAAGCGTAAGTTTTGGCAGTGGTAATGTCCATCACTTATCCATATGCGGGAATGTCTTATCGTCATTCATTGCTGATTTGTGCGGGCATGCTATTGGAATACGCACTCGATGTTGAGTGCTTATCATGAAAGTTTAAAAGACTTATGAATAATTTACGACAAAAAATTTCGGCTAGTGCTATCGCGGTGTTGTCGACTTGTGGGTTGATTTTGGCGCCAATGCCGGTCTTTGCGGATGATTCAACGCCATCTTCAACGCCATCGGATGGCAGTTACACCACGACTGATAGCGGTGATGGCACGTATTCCATTCCCATGTTGAACACGGATGTTCCGGATATCAGTGTTATTCGTGTGTCGAAGGACGATCCGAATAACAAAGACGGTCGTGATGTGTATTACATGGTGAGTACCACTATGGAGCTCAGTCCCGGATCTCCAATTATGAAATCCTATGATCTGGTCAATTGGTGGATAGTCACGTACGTGTATGATCGCATTTCTATGAGCGATGCTTCATCCTTGCGCAATGGAGCTAGCTCGTATGGCGAAGGCGAGTGGGCTCCGTCGCTGCGCTATCACAATGGCCGCTTCTACGTGTTATTCAATACGAACAACCTTAATGGCGCTTATATCTACTACACCGATGATATTGAGAATGGTCCTTGGACGAAGATTGCCCTTAATCGGGGATTCCATGATCCGTCATTGTATTTTGATGAGCAAGGGAGTCCTTGGATTATCTCCGGCGTCAACCAATATAGGCTGTCCGATGATTTAACCACGGTGGTGGAGAGCCATGAGAATATCATCTCTGCCGAACAGTTCACTGATGATCTTGGTGAGACTCCTACCGGATTTGAAGGATCTCAGACTTTCAAAATCGGTGATTATTTCTATACTCCAACGATTTACTGGGGCAAAGACGGTCGTACGGTGATGCTGCTGCGCACCACTGATTTGCTTGATGGCTCCAAATACGAAGCCAAAAAGTATTATCTAGGTGCTTTCGCACAAGGTAGCCTTGTTGAAGTCGACAACGGTGATGGCACGACGTCTTGGCATGGATTCTTCTTCCGAGACACATATCCGACCGGACGTATTCCCGGTTTGATTCCTGCAACGTGGGGTGATGACGGATGGCCTGTGTTTGGGGACAATAATCAGGTAAGCGCGTCGGACACCTACGACAAACTGATTGATTTGCCTGCTGATTTGGAGAATCTGGTTCGCCAGCGTTCCCTGGTCAATTCGGACGATTTTGATAATGACGCGCCTCATCAGTCTTATCAGGATCAGGATTGGTGGACTCTGGAGGAGCCTCCTCAGGTTGACGATTCTCTGATTGGAATCGAGCTGGTGGACAATGGCGATTTCGAAAACGGGACTGAATCGTGGACCCCTCAGTGGAATGGTACGCTTACCGCGATTACGGATGGTTCTCTTTCTGGAACCACGAGTCTTGCTGTGACGAATCGTGGCGAATACAATGGCGCTGGCCCGGGTCAATCTATGGATGGAAAATTGCAGCAGGGCGTGACATATCGTGCCAGTGCAACGATTCGATACGACCATGAGATGGACGGCGTCGATTCATCGGCTGTGACTTCCCACCTGTTTTATGTGGCGATTCAATATGCAGACGGCACAATTAATCGTGTGGCCACAGGAACAGTGAAACGTGGGGAGACGACTACTATCACAGGTGAGTTCTCCATCCCATCCGACGCTAATGTGGAAGGTTCCAAACTCATTGTCGAAACCGCGTGGGGTGCGGAAGGCACGTGCATGGATTACGTCATCGACGATATTTCCCTGATCGGTCTTGCTGATGAGAAGGAATATCCGGTCGCCGAAGAATACCAACCCAATGGTTCGAATCTTGATTTGGTATGGGAATGGGGACATAATCCAGATAACCGATATTGGTCTCTCACTGATCGTGAAGGCTGGTTGCGTTTGACCAATGGGCACAAGGTTTCCGCCACGGCCAAATATATGAAAGGCACTTATGGCGACCTGACATATTTTGAAACCGCCCGTAACGTTTTGTCGCAGCGTACCTTTGGCGGATCCATGTCTGTGGAAACCCACATGGATGTCAGTCATATGAAGGATGGAGACACCGCAGGCCTCGCTACATATACCCGTAGTTTTGCCTATGCCGCTGTGCGTCAAGAAAATGGACAGCGAACGTTGGGCGTGGTCAAGCGTGTCTACGACAATGGCGTGAAGGACGCGGACGGTAATATCGTTGACGATACGATTGATCGTGACGCTGAAGAGGCCTTTGTATCGGGCGGCACAGTGACATTGCCAGATGATGCGACCAATGTGTGGATCAAGTCGGACAACACACTGGATAATGCGAGTGGTAAGTTGACGATTCAGTATTGGTACAGTCTGGACGGTAAGCAATGGTCCAAGCTTGGCGACGAGCAGGGGCCGCTGACTTACGATTGGAGCTTGTCGCACTTTAAGGGGTATCGAATCGCTTGTTCAATTACGCCAAGGAGAATACGGGTGGTTATGTCGATTTTGATTACTATGACTTGAGCGACGTGTTGACTTCTGACGGCAAAGCTGTGGATACGTCTAAGCTGCGTTCGGCCATTGATCAGGCTGACTCTCTGCAGTCTGCGGAATATCCTATGGATGAGTGGGATAAGATGCTCACGCTACTTGATAAGGCAAAGCAGGCGTTGGCATCCGATCCTTCCACGCAAAATGAGGTGGATGCCCCGCAGCGTGCACTGAGTTTGCAGCTCGCGCAATTGGCGGTTGACCGTCAGTCTGGTGATGGCGGAAATCCTGGTGGTGGTGATCAGACCGGTGACGGTAACCAGTCGGGTAACGGCGATCAGACCGGTGATGGCGGCCAGCAACAGTCTTCTACTGCTGATGATAATTCATCTGAACTGTCATCAACTGGTTCGTCCGTAACACCGATGGTGCTGTCTGCAATTGCCCTGATGCTGGCTGGCATCAGTGTCATTCGGATACGCCGCTCTTCGCGCTGAAATATCGCCGCAGCCTGTTGGTTGCAGCGATTGAATGTGCGGAATCAGTGATGTGTCGCAATGGTGGGTTGTGCGAATGCTCGGCAACGTGGATTCGTACAACCCATCCTGTTATGTTGAGACCGCGGCGTGAGACATGGTGGAGCATGACATCGGCGTAGAAACGGGGGAGCAGGGCATCATCTTTCTTGCTTCCGAAGCGCGAATCGGGCGAGCGGGGCTTGTCTGCGGGCAATAATGACGTTGCTCCCACGGATTCGGATAAGGAGAATCGTAGCAAGGATCATGGTGAGGACCAGGGCGAGTAATCGATCGTATCGGAGACTTGCCCAACACGCACGCTAAGATGGGCATCGCAATAATCGGCAATGAGCAGGTAATCGGCGAGGCGGTGCATGGAGCAGGAATCCAACGAGCAAGAACCTAACGAGGCGACGGAAATCGTAGGCGGCAAAGTAGAGACCGTCGAGGTTTCCAGGCACCCCGAGGCTTCCATACCCGAGACCGATTTGTCTTTGGCTGATATCGAGCGCCGTCGCTCCCATCCGTTGCGTTGGGCGTTGATTATTCTTGCCGTACTGTGCGCCATCATCGCGCCATACTGGTTCGGTCGCTCGCTGGCGGTGAATAATACTGACTCCATTGTGGCCGTGCTCGGGGGAGTGTCTCCGCAAGGTATCGCACTGGTCGGTTGGGTGGCCGTGGTGATCACGTACGTCGGATTGGCGATGGCGGTGGTCGTCTCGCGTCCTGGCCATGGCTGATCGTGTTCGTGCTCGGGCTGGCCTGTGAGCAGTTCATCGCGGGACTCAGCATGCTCAATCTCAACTTCTGGTATTCCACGTACGTGGTCTACGGCAAGCAGGCCGGTCTGGCAAATGCCGCGAATCTGGGCATTATGGGGGCGGCGATCGGCATCGCCGTATACGCCTGGTGTTTGTTGGTCTGCTGGTGATTATCCGGAAGACCTCGCCGCTGAACGTACTGACCAAAAGCTGGGCGAGTTTCATTCTGTACTTCGTGATTGAAACCATCGCCCTGCTCGTGGTGTTGTTTGGCGGATTGCTCACCACTGTGTGAGCGCACGTGAGTCGCCGTACGTCGCTCAATACTCACCGCTTACTGCTCACCGCCGCGCAAACCGTGTGCCCCCCAGTCCGGCCCCTGCCGTATAGTTTCTATTTGGCGTAATTTCGCCCGCGGATAGAGAGCGTTTCGAGCGAGCCTGCACGAAACACCGCGCAACGACACAATAAGGAGGACGCCGTGGCACTGACGGCTGACGAGAAGACCCAGATTATCAACGAGTACGCGACGCACGAAGGTGACACCGGTTCCCCCGAGGTCCAGGTGGCTCTGCTGTCCAAGCGTATCGCCGACCTGACCGAGCACCTCAAGGAGCACAAGCATGACCACCACTCCCGTCGTGGTATGCAGCTGATGATCGGTGACCGTCGTCGCCTGCTTGACTACCTCAAGCGCGTTGACATCAACCGTTACCGTTCCCTCATCGAGCGTCTGGGTCTGCGTCGATAATTGAAGACTTCCGCCCGAGTACCTAGGATGGTGCTCGGGCGTTTTACATATCGCCAGCCAACGGCAACAACGGCAAGAGGGTTAGAGGATAGGCCAGTAGGGCGCCGAAACCGGAAACGGTACGCACGCAGGTAGCCAGTAGGTAAGGCCGACGAGAGAACCGAATGAAGGGGTTGACACGAGGAGCGACGGCCAAGGGGCCAGTCGAAACAAGGTATGTGACGTCCGCTGAAGAGGACAGTTGCGGTTCAAGCGAGTCGCCGAACCGCAGCACAGTATGTAGGAATAAATAGAAAATTAAAGAAGGAGGAACCCTATGGAGGGTCCCGAAATCAAGCCGTTGAGGCCGTAATCGACAATGGATCGTTTGGTAAGCGCACGCTGCGCTTCGAGACCGGACGCCTCGCCCAGCAGGCCGATGGCGCTGTGGCCGCCTACCTCGACGACGATTCCATGATTCTGTCCACCACCACCGCCGGTTCCAGCCCGAAGGAGAACTACGACTTCTTCCCGCTGACTGTCGATGTTGAAGAGAAGATGTACGCTGCCGGCAAGATCCCGGGCTCGTTCTTCCGTCGTGAAGGCCGCCCGAGCTCCGAGGCCATCCTCGCCTGCCGTATCATCGACCGCCCGCTGCGCCCGCTGTTCCCGCACACCCTGCGCAACGAAGTGCAGGTCGTCGAGACCGTGCTCGCCGTGAACCCTGATGACGCTTACGATGTCATCGCCCTGAACGCCGCTTCCGCTTCCACCATGATTTCCGGTCTGCCGTTCGAAGGCCCGGTCTCCGGTGTGCGTCTGGCGCTGATTGATGGCCAGTGGGTTGCCTTCCCGCGTTGGAGCGAGCGTGAGCGCGCCGTGTTCGAGATTGTGGTCGCTGGCCGCGTGATCGAGAACGGTGATGTTGCCATCGCCATGATCGAGGCCGGTGCCGGCAAGAACGCCTGGCACCTCATCTACGACGAGGGTCAGACCAAGCCCGATGAGGAAGTCGTTGCCGGTGGTCTTGAGGCCGCCAAGCCGTTCATCAAGGTGATTTGCGAGGCTCAGGACGAGCTCAAGAAGATCGCCGCCAAGGAGACCAAGGAATTCCAGCTCTTCCCGGAGTACACCGACGAGCTGTACGCCCGCATCGACGAGATCGCTCACAAGGATCTGGACGAGGCCCTCTCCATCGCCGAGAAGCTGCCGCGCCAGGACCGCATCCACGAGATCAAGGAGCACGTGCGCGAGGTGCTCGCGGACGAGTTCACTGATATGGACGATGCCGAGAAGGACAAGGAACTCGGTAACGCCTTCAAGGAACTGCAGCGCCAGATCGTGCGTCGCCGCATCCTGACCGAGGACTACCGCATCGACGGCCGTGGCCTGCGCGACATCCGCACCCTGTCCGCCGAGGTGGACATTGTGCCTCGCGTGCACGGTTCCGCCCTGTTCCAGCGTGGCGAGACCCAGATTCTGGGCGTCACCACCCTGAACATGCTCAAGATGGAGCAGCAGATCGACGCGCTGTCCGGTCCGCAGTCCAAGCGTTACATGCACAACTACGAGATGCCGCCGTACTCCACTGGTGAGACCGGCCGCGTCGGTTCCCCGAAGCGCCGCGAAATCGGCCACGGCGCCCTCGCCGAGAAGGCTCTCGTGCCGGTGCTGCCGAGCCGCGAAGAGTTCCCCTACGCCATCCGCCAGGTCTCCGAGGCCATCGGTTCCAACGGTTCCACTTCGATGGGTTCCGTGTGCGCCTCCACGCTGAGCCTTTTGGCTGCCGGCGTGCCGCTGAAGGCTCCGGTTGCCGGCATCGCCATGGGCCTCGTGTCCGGCGACGTTGATGGCAAGCACATCTTCAAGACCCTCACCGATATTCTGGGTGCCGAGGATGCCTTCGGCGACATGGACTTCAAGGTGGCCGGTACTTCCGAGTTCATCACCGCCCTGCAGCTCGACACCAAGCTCGACGGCATCCCCGCTGACATTCTGGCCGCCGCTTTGCAGCAGGCCAAGGAAGCTCGCGCCACGATTCTCGAGGTCATCAACGAGTGCATCGACGGCCCGGCCGAGATGAGCGAGTTCGCTCCGCGCATCATCACCACCTCCGTCCCGGTTGAGAAGATCGGCGAAGTCATCGGCCCGAAGGCAAGATGATCAACCAGATTCAGGAAGACACCGGCGCTGAAATTGCCATCGAGGATGACGGTACCGTCTTCATCTCCTCCGAGGGTGGCGAGGCTGCTGAGAAGGCCAAGGCCATCATCGACCAGATTGCCAACCCGCACGTGCCCGAGGCCGGCGAAACCTACAACGGCAAGGTCGTCAAGACCACGTCGTTCGGCGCTTTCGTGAACCTCACCCCCGGCACCGACGGCCTGCTGCACATCTCCCAGATCCGCAACCTGGCCAACGGCGAGCGTATTGACGCCGTCGAAGACGTGCTCAAGGAAGGCGACACCGTTGAGGTGATCGTTCAGGGTGTCGATGATCGCGGCAAGATCTCCCTGGCCATTCCTGGTTTCGAGGATCAGGAGAACAACGCCCGCCCGAGCCGTGGCGATCGCGATGACCGCCGTGGCGGCCGTGGCCGTGGTGACCGTGACGATCGCCGTGGCGGCCGTGGCCGTCGTTCCGATCGCGATGACCGTGACTTCGACGATCGTGACGACGTCCGCGTCGCCGTCGCTCCGATGACTTCGAGGATGATTACGACGACCGTCCGCGTCGCCGTCGCTCCGATGACCGTGACTTCGATCGCGATGATCGCGATGATGATCGTCCGCGTCGCCGTCGTTCTGCCGACCGTGACTTCGACGATCGCGATGACCGTGATGCTCGCGACTCCCGTGACGATGATCGTCCGCGTCGCCGTCGCTCTTCCGATCGCGATGACCGTGGCGATCGTGATGACCGCCGTGGCGGTTCCCGTGGCCGTGGCCGTGGCTCGGACCGTAACCCGCGCTACGCCACCGACGACAACTACGACGACTACCGCGCCGACCGCGAAGAGCGTACTGAGCGCCCGCGTCGCCGCGTCCGTCGCGACTTTGATCCGTTCGAGGACTAAATCCCTCTCACGGATCGGTCGCGGCATAGCCGCTCCCCTCACCTACGGGAAGCCCGTAGGGCTTCCCGCTTAACGGTTCGGCATTCGAGGACTGATCGTTCTCTAGCTTCTCTCGGGTGAGAAGGGCTTGATCGCAAACCAAAAGGCTTCTATACCGTTTCATTCGGTATAGAAGCCTTTTTGGTTTTTCGGCTTCTTCGCGCTGCATATTTCGATGTTGAATAAGGCACTCGTGCTGCCGCCATGTACGTTTAGTTGTCGGTTGACAACTATTCCCATGCATCAAGAATGGCGGATGATCATCGAAGGTACTCATGGGCGTTGATCACTGTGGCAACAACAAAGGCCGGGCCCTTGTGAGAGCCCGGCCTTTATGCCGTATGGCGGCGGATTAATCCTTAAAGGCTAATCCGTTGTCAATCAGCGTTACAGAATCGCCATGCACACGAAGTCCAGAATGAACAGCGCGGCCACAGTCCAGATGATCGGGTGAACCTCCTTGGCCTTGCCCTTGCAGGTCTTCACGATGCAGTACATGATGAAGCCTCCGGCGATGCCGTAGGAGATGGAGTAGGAGAAGGCCATGAACACGGCGGCGAAGAACGCCGGAATGGCTTCGGCGATGTCGTCCCACTTGACTTCCTTCAGGGAAGCGGCCATCATGCAGCCGACGATCACCAGCACGCCGGCGGTTGCGGCGGACGGCACGGCGGAGACGACCGGGGCCAGGAACGCGGACAAGGCGAAGCAGATCGCCACAACCACGGAGGTCAGGCCGGTTCGGCCGCCTGCGGCGATGCCGGCGGAAGACTCGACGTAGGTGGTGGTGTTCGAGGTGCCGCAGATGGCGCCGATGGAGGTGGCGATGGAGTCGGCGAACAGGGCCTTGTCCATCTTGGAGGAGAAGCCGTGGCCGTTCTCCAGAGCCTTCTCATCCTCGGCGGAGAAGATGCCGGTGCGGCGGCCGGTGCCGATGAAAGTGCCCAGGGTGTCGAACGTATCGGACATGGAGAAGGCGAAGATGGTCACGATGACCAGCGGCAGCTTGGTCGGATCAGAGAACAGTGCCGGGAAGCCCTCGGCGGAGAAGATCGCGCCGAAGGTCTGCGGCAGCTGGGAGAAGGTCTCGCTGATGGACTGCGAGTTGGACCAGGTGGTCACGCCGAACGGGATGCCGATTACGGTGGTGATGGCGATGGCCAGCAGCATGCCGCCCTTAACCTTCATCACGGTGAACACAATGGCCAGTACGAGGCCGATCAGGAAGACCCACAGCACCTTGTCGTTGAAGTTGGCCAGACCCGGGGTAGCCGCAACGGCACCGCCCTTGGCGGCGGCCTTCGGATCGCCGGGAGTGAACTTGATCAGCCGACGTTCAGCATGCCCACGTAGCCACGAACAGGCCGATGCCGCCGCCGATGGCGTGTTGCAGGGACTCCGGGATGGCCAGGATGATCATCTTGCGGATCTTGGTGACGGTGATGAGGATGTTGATCAGGCCGCACAGGAACACCATGCACATGGTCTGCTGCCAGCTGAAGCCGAGGCCGAAGCACACGGTGTAGGTGAAGAACGCGTTGAGGCCCATGCCGGCGGCCTGGGCGTACGGCACGTTGGCGAACAGGCCCATGACCAGGGTGCCGATGATGGCCGCGATGATGGTGGCCAGGAACACGCCGCCCCACGGCATACCCGTCTGCGACAGGATCTGCGGGTTGACGACGATGATGTAGGCCATCGCGAAGAACGTGGTCAGGCCGGCCAGAATCTCAGTCGAGACGGTCGTGCCGTTTTCCTTCAAATGGAAGAACTTCTCCATTTACTCTCTACTTCCTTGGGTTTATGCGGGGCTGCGCACCGCGTGCATAATGCTGCGGCTGGCCCCGGCGAGAATTGCGACTCGCCCTGATCGGCCTGCCCAACGCGCGTCAGGCGCTGCGCACCCAATCAGAACCGTGGCCGATTATAGCTTGTGGAGGCAACGTGAACGGGTCCGGGAGTAGACTGACTGCCAGAATAATTCGGAACAACTCAGGGGACACGCAGGACACACCCGTGGAAGGAAGGCGCGCGATGAAACCGGCCGTCGAAGTCAGCATCACCTCTTGGAAGAAGAATGTCGTCAAGCCCGGTCAGGAGTACGGCCGCGTACTGCTGATGCCCGGCACCGGCTACAACTGCGACCGTCCGCTGCTCTACTGGTCGGCCCAGGCTCTGGTCGAGGCCGGCTGGCGAATCGACCGCATGAACGTACGCAACGCTTCCGACGACCTGTCCACGGTGATTCCGGTCCTCAATCAGGCGATTGACGGCTGGGTGGCCGCCGCGCGCGAGTCCGGCGCGGGTAAAGCCGGTGATTCCGGGGATGGCGTTGCCGCCGATGATTCTGCTACCGTGCTGGCCGATGGCGCAGCTGGCTCGCCGAACCGTGATTCCGACACCCCGTCCGGCCCTCGCCTGTTGCTGATCGGCAAGTCGCTGACGACGATGACCTACCCACATGTGGCCTCACACTACGGTCTGCCGTTCGTGCTGCTGACCCCGGTGCTGCATCACGCCGACTTCGATCCATCCGCCCGGGTGATTCCGGTGCCGGCTGTCGGCGATGATATCGTCGCCGAATCCGAGGCCCCGAGCGTGGCCGAAGCAAGGGCGATCATCCGCGCGGAACAGGCCGGCCAGTCGCACGCCGCCAGCTCCCGATACTCCGGCCCGGCACCGCTGATCTGCGCCGGCACCGCCGACCCGTTCTACGATCAAGCCCGCGCCAACGCGCTCACCCCGCACGTGCACGAATACCCGGATGCCAACCATTCGATCGAGGTGCCCGGCCACTGGCGTCGCTCGCTCGACTATCTGAAGGAAGTCACCGCGTCCGTAGCCCAGTACGCCGCCACGCTGTAATGCCCCGCGACACGCCCGAATTCTGCAATGTCGCTGACCATCCGTAATCTAATCATCCGTAAACCACAGACCGTTGGTTGAAGTGCGCGCGAGTGCATTTCCGAAGTTTGGTTCGCCAAGCCAGCGCAGGTTGAGAGATATAAGCCCGTCAAGGGCCGGCGAAGGTCGCTTCGCGAGATTATATTGCTCTGCCTGTGCGCAGGGCTTTTTTGTTGCCCGGCCGAAAGTTCCGAACTCCAAGTCAACGGCCGACTTAGGAAGGAACGCCATGAAGAGGCCCGAAAAGGAAGCGGTAGTCGCTCAGCTTACGGAAGAATTCCGTAACGCTGACGCCGTCTACCTGACCGAGTACCGCGGGCTTACCGTTCCGCAGATTTCCGATCTGCGTGAAAAGCTAGGCCGCGATACTTCCTACACCGTGGCAAAGAACACGCTGGCACGCATCGCCGCCAAGGAAGCGGGCATTGAGGGTCTCGACGAGATTCTCTCCGGCCCGACCGCCATCACCTTCGTGAAGGGCGACTTCATCGAGGCTGCGAAGGTCATCCGTGACTTCGCCAAGGACAACAAGGCTCTTGTCATCAAGGGTGCCGCCGCTGACGGCACTGTCTACGATGCCGAGGGCGCCAAGAAGCTGGCAGACCTCAAGTCCCGCCCGCAGCTGCTTGCCGAATTCGCCGGCGACATCAAGGCATCGATGGCCAAGGCCGCGTACCTGTTCAACGCTCTGCCTACCAAGCTGTGCGCACGATCGACGCCCTGCGCGAAAAGCAGGAGAAGGCTGCCTGATTTACGCCCTCACGGCATGAATCAGTCGCTTCGATAATTTAAACAATAAGGTTTATTAGGCAGCGGATCTACCACTTCGTCCGCCGCAAGATTGAAAGGAAGCCATAATGGCTAAGTACACCAACGATGAGCTGCTGGAAGCCTTCGGCGAGATGACCCTGGTCGAGCTCTCCGAGTTCGTGAAGGCCTTCGAGGAGAAGTTCGACGTCGAGGCTGCCGCTCCGGTTGCCGCTGTTGCCGCTGTTGCTGGCGCTGCTGCTCCGGCTGAGGAAGAGAAGGATGAGTTCGACGTCATCCTCTCCGCCGTCGGCGACAAGAAGATCCAGGTCATCAAGGCTGTCCGCGCCATCACCAACCTCGGCCTGGCCGAGGCCAAGGCTCTTGTCGACGGCGCTCCGAAGGCCGTCCTCGAGAAGGCCAAGAAGGAAGATGCCGAGAAGGCCAAGGCTCAGCTGGAAGAGGCTGGCGCCAGCGTCGAGCTCAAGTGATTTGTGCGGCATAAGCCGCAATCACAGCTTTCGAGGAACCCCGCACCTGTGTTTCAGGCTGCGGGGTTTCCGCATACTGAGTAGACTAGTTGACGAGGACGAGGCGGAGAACGCGATCCGGCGTGGAAACACAAAGCTGGCAATGAGCGAAAGTTGTCAATTCTGTGCCCAGTAATCCGCCAAAAGCCGGTAAAAGATGACACAATGGCACGTAGTGTGGTCAAATAGTGTGTCCAGGAAGGCGGTCACGGTGAGCGAGTGGACGGTGAAGATCAACGGTGTCGACCGGATCAGCGTCAAGCCGGGGGAGTGCGTGGAAATCGGCCGTAAGCCGTTACGCCCCCTTGCCGATGATGGCAACACCCGCCTTGACGTCGCCGATCAAACCAAATCGATGTCCAAACGGCACGCCATGTTCACGGTAAAAAGCAATGGCACGGCTCGGTCCGTGATCTTGGATCGACCAATGGATCGTATGTGGTGCGGGAAAATGGCGATTTGTTGCGCTTGCCGGCCAATGCCGAGTTCCTGTTGCCGACGTCTCCCATGCGCATGCAGTTCGGCGATGTGCCTGCGGACTTCATTCGTGTCGACGATCCAGTGGCAAAGCCGCTCGACCTCAAGGTGCCTGATTTGTTTGGCTATGCGGTTCACGAAGCACCGCAGGAGCCGGATGCGGCGGATATGTCCGTCGACGATATTCTTGATTTGCGGGCCGGCGAGCGACCGCCATCTTCAGCGCGGATAATGTTCGACGCAAGGTCGACGAGCTTGAACTTGGCTCGCTGAATATCACGCAGCCAGTGACGAAAAACGATGAGCCGGCCATACCCCGTGATCTGTTCGCGGATGCGTTGGCCCAGCATGCCGAGCAGGAGACCGAACGCAAAAACCAGCAGGCCATGAACTCCGTGGCACTGCCGAAGCAGCAGACCGAACCTGAGTCGACGATTGTAACGCCTGCATCCAAGCACAGCAGGATCTCCGGTATTGTTCCAGTAGATCCATCGCCCATGCCGTTGTTAAGCACGCTCCCAGCACAAGCGAGCCGGCAGTGGCGTCGGCGGCGGTTGTTGAATCCGATGTGGTGGCTGGCGCAAGCAAGTCAGCCGAAAACGTTCAGTCCGCTCCGAATACCAGGAATGCCGCGATTCTCAGCCGGCGGACACTGTCGAACAGCATGCTGAAGTTGCCCAGCCTGAAGCCGCCCGGGAAGCCGAAGCCGCTCAATCTGAAAACACCCAGCCTGAGACCGCTCAGCCGGCAACCGCCCAGTCTGAAACCGACCAGCCGGCAGCTGACGTACCGGACGATCAGCAGCGGACCGCAGCCGAAGCATATCAAGAAGCCACCGCAGCAGGCGTAGCAGACCAGCAGCCGGCTGCCGAAACCGCCCAGCAGTCGGTATCCGAAGCATATGATATCGACTCCACGGGCGTACACACTCCGGTCTTCGAGCCGGCTCGGTGTTCGAGCGTGTGGCCAAGGGCGAGCTGAAAGCACAGGAGCCGGCAGTCGAAGTCGATGGCCTGACCTCTGACGAGGCAAAAACCACGCAAGATTTCAATGTTCAATTCGAAGTCGCCCGTCATCCCGAATTGCTGGCGTTCCTCGCCATGAATCCGTACCTGTACGACGACATGTATTCTTGGCTCGCCGCCCGTGGCGAGGCCGATATTGACGAAGCCCTGTCTCACAACAAGGGCTATCAGGAATACCGCGAAGCGGTTGGAAAGTGAGTCGAGAGATGACCCAGAGCCAGACTCAGAACCAGAATCTCACGGAAGGTCTGAATCGCATCCGTCGCTGGCGTGACCAATACCGCAGCATGCAGCCGCCATCGCCGCTCGAGGATGTGAATCAACTGGCCGCGAAGCTGGAGATGACCCATGCCCATCCCTCCGGCATCGCCAGCTGTTCGCTTCCGGCCATGTCCGGTTGGATTCGTTGTTCCGCGACACGGGTGTGCTTAAGGCCGCCGAACGCCATATTGGGCGCGTGCTGGATGACCAGGCCGCCAAACGCAGGATTTCCGGCGTGGCGGAGTTGTCGCTCGTGGTCGGCGTGGCCACATGGAAGGGCAACGCGCTGCCGGTGCTGTTGTACCCGGTGAGCGTCACGATCGAGGATGATGGCTTGTCGACCACCATTCGATTCACCGGTCGCGTGGCCTGAACGTCGCGTTCGTCAATACATTGCGTGAGCAGGGGGTGTTCCTGGATGAGGATTCCCTGTTTGACGGTGCCAGCTATGACAGTGGCACTCCCGAAACTTCCGCGATGTTCGCCCGTATTTCGTCCGAAGCGTCGGAGCGTATCTCCGGCTTCGCCATCGAGCGCCAGATTGTGCTCGGATGCTTCATGGACCCTCGTCGCAGATGATCAGCGAAAGCCGACAGTTCATCGACAGCTGGAGAACGGCCCCACCGGCAA
>ENA-OQDD01000417-OQDD01000417.1-human-gut-metagenome-genome-assembly--contig:-NODE-417-length-17805-cov-2.120715_pt1 | contig 17805 bp, 23 predicted proteins | sample MGYA00242507_ERZ504598 | MGnify/ENA primary metagenome ERZ504598 (study PRJEB26092, sample SAMD00036318) | human gut metagenome | host: Homo sapiens | study: EMG produced TPA metagenomics assembly of... | reverse complement strand
ATTCATATATCGGATATCTCCTCTTGTCACAAGACCATCCGGTCCCAGAAGTCCCATTGCGGCTTTGATCAGGGTGCTTTCCCACTGCCGGATTCTCCCACAAGGCCAAGTATCTCTCCATGTTCAAGAGAGAAGCTCACATCATGAACCACCGCTTTCCCGCCAAATGATATCTCTACGGAATCGTAGGTCAGTATTTTTCTATCCATTTCTGTAAACCATCCTTGTTAATACTTACCAAATCAGGGCAAAATATCTTTTGCCCCTGAAATATCATCGTTCACATATTCTTCATTTATTGTTACAGTTTAGTTGATATCCAAATCCGCTGTCAGTTCATAATAATCACATGGATGTGCAGTCAGTCCTGTTACATTAGACTGCATGATCATACTCATTCTCAGGTAAGAGCAGAATACATAGGCATTGTCATCCAGGATTGTCTGCTGCATCTGAATCGCCAGATCTGAACGCTTATCTGCGTCGAATTCTTGCTTCATCTGTTTTTCCAGATCTTCCAGTTTATCACTGTGATAATGTCCGTTATTGCTTGCAGATTCATCCAGTGTGCAGGAAGTGAAGAAATACTCCGGATCTCCTGTAGGTGCAGTTACCATGGCACTTGCATATACATCCCATAATGCAGGGTCTTTACGGATAGTATTATTATCAGAGGTACAATTTATCTGAACATCCATACCGATTTCTTTTAAGGTTGCCTGTGCAGACTCTGCAAGAAGCGGAAGCTCCTGACGGCTGGGATAAGTAAGCCAGCGGATCTCCAGTTTCTGTCCGTCTTTTTCACGGATACCGTCACCATCAGAATCCACCCATCCTGCTTCCTCCAGAACCTTCTTTGCCCCATCAGGATCATAGCTCTCTGTTGTCAGATTCTGCCTCCAAAAGAGAAGGTATCCGGGAAAACACCGACTGCAGGATATCCATATCCATTCAGAAGCACAGACACAAAGCTGTCCTTATCAATACCCATGCAATTGCTTTACGCACTGCCGGGTCAGATGTTACAGGACTTTCAAAGTTCATCCACGCATAGAATGCACGGCTTGTAGCTGTACTGGTAAATGTAAAGTCATCATTTTCAAATAAAGGATAGCTTGCATATGCCATACCATAGGCAGCATTAATCTCCCCTGCCTGAAGAGCCATTGCCAGTGTATCACCGTCAGAGATTGTACGGACAGTGATCTCATCCACATTCACATCTCCGTTCCAGTAGTTTTCATTCTTTACAAGATTAACATGATCATCTGTCACCAGTTCAGTTGCCACATAAGGACCTGTACCGATCACTATACCATCATCACTGATACCTGCCTGCATATCAATAATACATCCATAAGGATCACTGAGATAATTGATCAGTGCAGGCTTCGGTTCTGTAGTCTTTATGGTAACAGTATTTCCATCTGCCTCGATAGTATCAATGCAAAGATCTCCTGCTGCACGCTCATGATTGGCAACCAAAGCCTCCAGGCTTTCCTTTACTGCTTCTCCGTCACAGGCACGTCCATTGGAAAACACAACTCCGTCGTTCAGTGTGATCTTCCAGGTCAGCTCGTCAATATTTTCATACTCTTTTGCGATCCATGGCTCTATTTCCATTGTATCAGAATAACGGAAAAGAGTTTCCCCTACTCCATAACGGATGCAAGCCCATCCTGCATAGGTATTCTGAGGATTAATATCTGCCTCCTCATTTTCCGCATTAAAGGTGGTATCGCCAAATACCAATGTCTTTTTTTCTGCTGCCAGTGTTGGCATAGCTGTCATTCCTACTGCCAGCCCCAGGGCAATTGCCATTGCCAGAAATTTCTTTGTTCTCATTTTCTTTCCTCCTCGTTTGTTTTCATATTACTTATCATGAACGGCTGTTCTTAGGATCCAGATAGTCACGAACTGTATCACCTAACAGATTGAAAATTGCCACAGATATAAAAATTGCAATTCCAGGTGATAATACTACCCATGGATATGTTTGGATCATACTTCGTCCGCTGCTCATCATACTTCCCCATTCAGCCATGGGAATCTGTGCTCCCAGTCCAAGAAATGACAGACCTGCAAGTTCCATCATCATGGTACCGATATCAAGCATGGCTGTTACCAGAACAGGGCCCAGCATATTTGGAAGAATATGTCTGAGCATAATCTGACCTGAGCTGTCACCTGCCAGTATGGCAGCATGAATATAGGGTTCCTCTTTTAATGCCAGAGTCTGCCCTCTGGCAATACGTGAATATTTCGGCCAGCTTACTACTGCCAGTGCTATAACAGCATTCTGAATGCCTCCCCCAAGAATAGCCGCGATCGCCATGGCAAATACAAGCCAGGGAAAGCAAGACATACATCTGAAATCCTCATCATAACAGCATCTGCAGCTCCGCCAAAATATCCGCAGCATACACCACAGCTGTTCCTAACACAAAAATCACAGCAACCAGGATAAAGGTCGAAAAAATACTGGCTCTTGCACCACTTATAACTCTGGACAGCATATCTCTCCCATATGTATCTGTTCCCATAGGATGCTGAAGACTGGGGGGCTGAAGTGCACTTGCCAGATCCTGTGCATAAGGGTCATATGGACAGAGATGCTCTGAAAAAACTGCAAGTATCACAAGCCCTATTGCCAGAATAAGAAAAAAGACCAGCTTTTGTTTTATATGGTTTTTCTTAATCTTCTGTACACGCACTGTCACATTTTTATTCTGCTTTTCACTCATTGTTTCACACCTCCCAGACGGATTCTCGGATCCAGGAACCGGTATGACAGATCTGTAAGCAGATTTACTACAACATAGATGATCGCCATCCACATAACATATGCCTGAATAATAGGATAATCACGCATGGAGATAGCATCTACTGCCATCTTTCCAACTCCATCCCACATAAAGATTGATTCTACGATTGCAGTTCCTCCCAGCAGATTTCCCACTGACAGCATCAGCAAGGTAATGATGGTTACCAGCGAAGCCTTCATAATACTTTTCCAAAGAGTGACAGAAAACTTTACTCCTCTTGCTTTCGCTCCTGCCACATAATCTTTACTCAGTTCATCCAGCACAGTTGCACGGACCTGGCGAAGATACTTGGCCGACATGGCAATTGCCAGAGTGATTGCCGGCATTGCCACACTCTTTAAACTTACATCTTTGGATATAACCGGAAAAATCCGCAACCTGATCGCAAGAAAATACATCAACAGCAATGATACAAAAAAATTAGGAAGACTGTTTCCTATAAAGCTGCATAAACGGATCAGATAATCCGTAATCGTATTCTGTTTCACTGCTGACAGAATCCCCAGAGGGATTGATATGATGATGGTCAGCAAAATAGATGTCACTGTAAGAAGCAGCGTTGCCGGAAGCTTCGATATGAACGTATCAAAAACCGGAAGACTGGATACATAGCTGTTTCCCATATCTCCATGAAGCAGTTTCCCAAGCCACACAAAATACTGGGTCAGAAATGGTTTGTCCAGTCCCAGCTGTTCTCTGACTGCATTTAACTTATCTTCTGACAGAATCTGTCCTGTATTTTCCATTTTTTGTGTCACTACATCACTTCCCGCAATCCGCATCATGCCATAGGAGAGAAAAGTAATCGCAAACAAAATGGGAATCAGCTGGAGCAGTCGTCTGAATGCATATTTTCTCATTTGATTATCTCCATTTTATAATTTTTCAAAATTGTACTCCTAATTAGCCACCATTCAGTTTAACAAAAGCAAAAATAGCCCACAACCCACCCTGGGGGTTATAAGCTATTCTTAATTTGAATATCTATCGTCATTTTTGGAATAGGTTTTTTTAATATCAGCAATAATTTAAAACAACCATCCCATTTTGTTCTAAACTATGTTATACTACAAGAGCTGTCGAACCTCCAGCAGGAAGGAGGTGAGTTTCATGGAAGCAATTTTTACTTCATTTCTTGTCTCTGTCATAGCAGGCGTAGTTAGCTACTACATATGCAAATGGCTGGACAGCGGACATTAGACAGCAACAGTCTAAACGGAACAGCTCCCCGTAACGAGCAAGAAAGCCCTCAGAGCGGCAACTCTGAGGGCTTTCGTTTCGCTTCATGGAAATTTCACTTCATTTCTTAGCTACTATTAGTATATGCAAAATAAGTTAAAAAGTCAACTGCAATTTTTATTAATGCTTCGGCAGTCTGCTCTTTAAAAACTCCACAAGCTCTGCCACACTCTCATCCATTTCTTCTCCTTTGTGGAGTATAAAACCAAAATCACTTTACTGTCTCCAAGATCCAGAGGGATTCCCGGTGTAGTTCCTTCTTTGTTTTCTGACAGGTAACTTCCGCTTATATTTGCCACCTTACTGTTCTTCAGCATTTTTTCCATAATATAATCACTGTTGGTCAGCACGGAAATATCAATATCCTTCCATTGGAATGCATCTTCTTTTACAGCACCGATGTCAAAAATTCATCCTGATAATTCTGTATAAAACGGATTCCCTCCAGGTCTTCCAGTTCTGCCCTCTCTTTGCCGGAATTGTAAAGCTCTGTCAGCCCTCCCGGATACAGCATTACATCTGTTTCATAGATAGGTTCGAAATGCATTTTGTTTTTGACAATTTCATTACAGGAAATTTTCCTTCTGCTGACTGAGAATATATACAAAACCAATATCATCCATATAATCCCGGACTCTTTCCATTACGCTTTGTACACCTGCTGTTGTTACCTGGAAATGATATTTTTTTTCATAGGTTTCATTATAAAAGTCTACAAATTGATTGGCAAACCAGGAGCTGGGATTTAAAGATATCCGGATCCATTTTGTCATTCCGCTGGAAGCCATATTTTCCAGAACATTTACTTCATTTATAATTTTCGACGCATATTCATACATCTTATGCCCCTGTACTGTCAGTCTGATTCCTCGTGGCAGTCGTTCAAAAAGCTGCATTCCCAGCGTATCTTCCAGTCCCTTGATCACCTTGCTGACGCTGGGCTGTGTAGAATACAGATTTTTCGCAGCATCACTGAATGAACCAGTCTGCGCACATACTACGAAATACTGTAATTGTTTTAAATCCATAAAGATTTTATCCCTCTTTCTGTTTTTATTATCTGAAATTCAGCCTGCAAGATTCAGCATTTTTAATAAGAACAGCCAGCTCAGGCCATAATAGGTAATTACTGCAACAAGGTCATTCACTGTTGTGATCAGCGGACCTGATGCTACTGCCGGGTCAATATTGATCTTCTTAAAGAACAATGGAATACAGGTGCCTACTGCACTGGAGATCAACATAGCCAGCAACAGTGCCACACCGATACATCCGGATACTGCATAGGAAAACAAAAGTGTTTTTCCTTTAAACAGATAAATATACAATCCAATCAGCGCAAAAGACAGAATTCCAAGAAGTCCGCCATTACACAGACCAATTCTCATTTCCTTCCACACAAGTTCCAGTTTCTGCTTACCTGTCAGAGATTCATCCATCAGCACACGAATCGTTACAGCCAGAGACTGGGTACCCACATTACCTGCCATATCAAGGATCAAAGACTGGAAGCACATAATAATCGGAAGTGCAGTCACCACCTTCTCAAAAATTCCTACTACTGAGGAAACTACCATACCAAGTCCCAGAAGAATGATCAGCCAGGGCAGACGTTTCTTCATACTTTCTTTCAATGGCTCCTTTAAATCCTCTTCTGCTGTCAGACCGGCCAGCTTCGCATAGTCATCACCCATCTCATCATCAACCAGGTCAATGATACTGGCAGATGTGATAACACCCAGAAGCTGATTATCGTTGTCAAGAACCGGAATAGAATCCTCAGAATAATCTTTCAGTTCTTCGATACAGTCATCAATATTCTCTTCCGCATATACATATGGATAGGAAGTCACCACCAGATTCTCAAGCAGATCATCCCGTCTGGCAATGATCAGTTCTTTCAGATTAATGGCCCCATAAAATTTCTGCTGCTCTGTCACTACAAAAATAGTGGAGATATTGTCATTTTTTGCAGCCTGTTCGATCAGACTGCTCATTGCCTGCTTAACTGTCAGTTTATCTGTGATCACAATATAATTTGTTGTCATGCGGCTTCCGATCTCATCCTCATCAAAGGATGCGATCATCTCCACATCACGTCGAACCTCAGGTTCAAGCAGATCGATCAGTATTTTTTTCTTTGTTTTTTCAACTTTATTTAATACATCTGCAAGAGCATCTGTCTCCATTCTGGATAAAATGGCTGCTGCTTTTTTTACATCCATTTCATTCAGATACTCTGCTGCATTCTCCTCATCTGTATATTCAAAAATATCAGAGAGCATATCTGTATCCAGGATACGGTACAGCTTGCACCGCTCCTGTACAGTCAGTTTCGGCATTACATCTGCCAGATCATTCTCATGATAATCCTGCAGCCTTCCTCCCATAACGGCCGGAGAGGTGTTGCTGCGGATGATCTTCAGAATTTCTTTGGAATAATCCTGTACTCTTTTCTCCATTCTTTCATCCTCCGTTTTTTGCATAAAAGCACACCAAAAGAAAGCAGTCTGTTATTTATTACATTTTACTGCCATTTCTTCCATGCTTTTTCCAGCACAATAAACCGCAGGGTATCAAACCATAACCTGCTATTCATCCGCTGTCCGTAACTGTCCGGCATCTTCGCCGGATCATTACTACTCAATATGTAATTGCATGATTCGGGGGAATTTCATAAATACAGGATAAGAAATGAAAAAGACATCCAATCTTCCACATACAGAAACTGTCAGATCACAGACAGTAAAAAACTTCTATTTTATATGCATACATGGAAAATCCTGAAAATATATGACTACAGCAGAACAAAAACGGCTGCTATACTCATATACTCTTTTTATTTCAGATCCTGTGCTACTACTTCGCCCATGAGAATCGCAATTATCCATTCTGTTCCACCTGCCTTTTCTTTAAAATTTACGATTTCGGATATCAGACCCTGTTTTCGGGAATCTGATTTCTAACAGCAAATTTTATGCTGTTCCCTATTTTGAAACAGCATTTTTAAAATTATTTTCAATTTGCACAGTTATTGTAACCGCCCAGTAGAGAAAAAGCAACCCTGTTTTCTCATTTTTTACATTAATTTTTGTTAATGTTAACGATAAGTTTGCTTCTTTTATTCCTAAATGATAGAATATAATCAGAAATTTGCAAATAATAAGATTATTGCCATAAACATGCAAGACTATAATTGATATTCACAGGAGAAAAAACATGTCATTTATCAGTGTATTTGATGTTATGGGGCCGAACATGATCGGTCCTTCAAGTTCACATACCGCAGGTGCGGCGCGTATTTCCTATCTTGCCCAGAAAATGATCGAAGGCCCGTTAAAGAGAGCCGACTTCATCCTGTACGGCTCTTTTGCAAAAACTTACCATGGTCACGGTACTGACCGAGCTCTGCTGGGTGGTATTATGGGATTCTCTACTGATGATATGCGCATCCGAAATTCTTTTGATATTGCTCATGAAAAAGGTCTGAAATTCTCTTTCACTCCAAATGAGCAGGAAACAGATATTCATCCGAACACCGTAGATATCTGCATGGAAAATGAAAAAGGCCAGAAAATGACCGTACGCGGCGAATCCCTTGGAGGAGGCAAGGTCCGTATTGTAGATATCAATCACGTACAGGTAGACTTTACAGGCGAGTACAGTGCAGTGATCGTGATTCATCAGGACACTCCCGGCGTTGTGGCCTATATTACCAAATGCCTGAGTGACCGCAATATCAATATTGCATTTATGCGTCTGTTCCGTGAAAGCAAGGGAGAGATTGCTTATACAATCGTAGAATCTGACGGCAAACTTCCTGAGAATATCGTTCCTGCGATTCGCGAGAACCCGAATATTCATGAAGTTATGATCGTACAGATGTAAAGAAAGGAGGATTTTTATCATGGATTTTAAAAATGCAAATGAACTCTTAGCACTCTGTGAAGAAAAAAATCTTCCTATCTCAGAGATTATGCGTATCCGTGAGATTGAGCTTGGCGAAACAGCCTCTGAGATTGTAAATAAAAAAATGACACGAGTACTGGGAATTATGAAAGATGCTGCTTTCTCACCAATCAGACAGCCGGTAAAATCTATGGGTGGTCTGATCGGCGGCGAAGCCAGAAAGCTGAGTCTCCACGCTCAGGAGAAAAAAGGTCTCTGCGGAAATCTGCTTCAGAAGGCAATTACTTATGCTATGGCTACACTGGAAACGAATGCCTCCATGGGCTGATCGTGGCCTCTCCTACTGCCGGTTCTGCCGGAATCGTACCGGGACTGATGCTGGCAATGCAGGAACATTATCAATTCTCTGATGAAGAGATTATACGGGCATTATTTAACGCAAGTGCCATTGGTTATCTGGCAATGCGAAATGCAACTGTTGCAGGTGCGGTAGGCGGATGCCAGGCCGAGGTAGGGGTTGCATCTGCAATGGCTGCATCTGCTGCTGTAGAGCTGATGGGAGGTTCACCGAAAGAATGTACTTTTGCTGCATCTACTGTTCTTATGAACATGCTTGGTCTGGTATGCGATCCGGTCGGCGGTCTGGTAGAATATCCATGTCAGAACAGAAATGCTGCAGGTGTGGCAAACGCTATAATTGCCGCAGAAATGGCTCTCGCAGGAATCCCGCAGTTGATTCCTCTGGACGAAATGATCCAGACGATGTTTACCGTGGGTAAAAAGCTTCCTGCAGAACTGCGTGAAACTGCTATGGGAGGATGCGCTACTACGCCATCCGCATGTAAAGCATGCCATATATGCAGTTAACAGGCTGACAAATAAAAAAACTGTCTCTGTAATGCACCTATTTTCTACGTATAATGTGCATATACAGGACAGTTTTTTATTATTTTTCCAGCTTTGCCAGCACTTTTGATGTAAAATGTGTATCGAAAAACTGAACAAAAGGTCCGAATCCAAATGCACTGACTAGTGTTCCCAGTCCGACGATTCCCCCTGCAAGCCAACACACCAGTGCACTGATCGCATCATTAGATACTCTGCACCAGAAATACGGAATTTTCGGCCATTTCTCTGTCATGATCAGAGAAATACTGTCATATGGTGCAACTCCCTGTTTCGGAAGCTGGTACATGGAAATTCCAAGGCTTGTTATGATAACTCCAATAAATACGGTAACCACCTGCATTGCCATCTGATCCGGTGCATCGATCACAGATGTGATCAGGTTATAGAAAAATGTAACAAAATATCCAAGGAATAACGCATTTATGATCGTTCCCAATCCGATAAGCTTTCTTCCCCAGATAATTTCTATTACAAAAAATCCCAGATTCAGAAGAATTAAAAAACGGGCATATTCAATTCCCACACATTCTGCCAGTGCCATTACCATTCCGCTGAAAGGGTCATTTCCAAGTCCGGAAAGTTTAAATATCGCAATTCCCAGACCAAGGATTATATTTCCAATCAACATTACGACCACATACTTCCAGTTTATTTTTCTGATCCATTCACTCATCTTTTTTCCTCCGTAAAATTAACTCTTTCTATCATATCAGACAGTAAAATACTTTACAATATTCTTTCTGTAAATTGTTTTCCACTATTTTAAAACTACGTTACTGTTCACTCCGTTCACAGTAACGTACCCAAATTCATTCCAGATTGCCTGCGGCAATGGAATTTTGGCTTGTATGTCTTGTGATTTTGGCATATTCATGCCAAAACACCTCGCGGGATAGTGGTGTGTGAACAGTTACAAAACTACTTGATTTACTCCGTGAATATGACTATAATGAGAAAAACGTATATAGGTGTATATACACCCTTCTATACATAATAAAAACAGGAGAAAGTAATCTATGGAAAAGTTTAAAGCATTTCTCAGACGTAAAGACATCGAAATCTCCATAAAACGTTATGGAATCGATGCCCTTGGTGCCATGGCGCAGGGTCTTTTCTGCTCCCTGCTGATTGGCACGATCATCAACACACTTGGAACACAGTTTCATATTTCATTTCTGACCACTGCTGTGGCAACTGTAAACGACACCCAGTATACCGTAGGCTCTCTGGCATCTGCAATGAGTGGTCCTGCCATGGCTGTTGCCATCGGCTATGCGTTGCATTGTCCGCCGTTGGTGTTGTTTTCACTGATCACTGTTGGCTTTGCATCTAACGCATTAGGCGGTGCAGGCGGACCGCTGGCTGTATTATTTGTAGCCATCTTCGCTTCCGAAATCGGAAAAGCAGTATCTAAGGAAACCAAAATTGATATTCTGGTCACTCCACTTGTCACGATCGGTGTAGGTGTTGCCCTGTCCGCATGGTGGGCTCCGGCACTTGGAAGTGCAGCAATGAAAGTGGGAAATATTATTATGTGGGCAACCAACCTGCAGCCGTTCCTGATGGGAATCCTTGTTTCTGTATTTGTGGGTATTGCACTGACACTTCCTATCTCATCTGCCGCAATCTGTGCTGCGCTTGGCCTCACCGGACTTGCCGGGAGGAGCTGCTGTAGCAGGCTGCTGTGCACAATGTAGGTTTCGCAGTAATGTCCTTCCGCGAAAATAAATGGGGTGGTCTTGTTTCTCAGGGAATCGGAACATCCATGCTCCAGATGGGAAATATCGTAAAAAATCCACGCATCTGGATTGCACCGATCCTTACTTCTGCCATCACCGGACCTCTTGCAACCTGTCTGTTCAAACTTCAGATGAACGGTACTCCGGTTTCTTCCGGTATGGGTACCTGTGGTTTCGTAGGACAGATTGGTGTCTACACCGGATGGATGAATGATATTGCCACAGGAACAAAAACAGCTGTCACAGGCTGGGACTGGGCCGGACTTTTGCTGATTTCCTTTATCCTGCCTGCAATCCTGTGTCCGCTCATCAACATGTTTATCCGTAAGCTTGGATGGGTGAAAGACGGGGATATGACACTTTCATAAGCAAAAACAGCTGCGTTACCTGTCAATTGAAACTGTTACTTGATAAAAATTTCAGCTAACAGTTTCAATGGTAACACAGCTGCTTTTTATTTTTCCACTTCCGTATATTGATTTCCCTGAGGATCACTCAAATTGTCATCCACATAAATTTTTCATCCCTTTGGAAATCGCCTTTCAGTGATAAGATTTTTATATTCGTACTTCTTCATCCATTTTAAGCAATGCACTCTTAGCCAGCTGATCTGCCTCTTCATTGTAGTGATTGCCCGTATGAGCTGCTATTTTACAAAAAGAAATCTTTACTTTCTTTCCTGCTTCCTGCATATGAGCAGCATATTTGCTGGTCAGAGGTGTTTTGGCTCTCCACACACCTGTTACCCACTTCTCTACACCTTCGTAATCATAGCGGATTTCCACAGCTGGATATTTGTTTTCTATGGCCCAGTTTACTGCAGTCATGGAACCAAGCATCTCTCCTGCCACATTTCGGATCGCGACTCCTGCAGAATCACTGCCGCTGCCGGATTTACGGATTTCCTGTCCATCCGGTGTAAGGATCACACAACCAAAGGCATATCTGCCAATACTTTTCTCGAAACTTCCATCTACATAAGCAATGACCATATTTTCAGGTACTTCCACGATTCCTGCCGCCTCTTTTGCTTTATCACCGGATACATTTCCTGTTGTCTCCATGTTCAGAAAAGCCAATGCTTCCTCTTTCTCTGTAAATCCCCGAAACTCAGCTCCTGAATATCCGCTTACTGCCTTCTGGCACTCCGCCCATGTAGCAAAAAGTCCTGTTTTATGTCCCTTGCGTACTGCATATATTTTCTTCTTTGCCATAAAATCCTCCTGAACAATCAATATTTTGACTCACATTACTTTACTATATTTTGATTAATACTATATAATCTTTCTTTCTATCAGGCAAGTTATACAATGGAAATTTCTCAAAAAAACAACGTGCAGATACATTTTAAAATCGAGATAAATCTTCAAACCTGAAGTTATCTGTCGACTTCAATGTTTCTGCACGTTTTTTATAATAGCAGATATTTTAATCAATACCTTCTGTTAACCTGTAGCAATTACATAAAATACTGCATTCCTCTTTATCTGAATTTATAAAGCCTTATGATACAATTCCACAATATCCTGTTTCCTGGAGGATCTTGGATTTACTGCAATATTTCCGCTCTTCATGGCGTCATCTGCCATGGCATCAATCTTGCTTTCAATCTCCTTATCAGAATCTCTTCTCCCTTCTTTGCCTGGCGGATGGCTGTGGTCAGGTCTTCCGGGATTCCGATATCCTCGTTTAATTCCCTGATGGCATCCACCAGCATCAGTGGTTCGAATTCATCCTCATATGCAGGGATCGGACTGATATAATTATAAATCTTCAGATATCTGCCATGATCTGCCAGCGCATTATATTCTGCAATCACAGGGAGAAGAACTGCATTTGCCACTCCATGTGCCACATTAAAGAAAGCACTTACCGGATGACTCATGGCATGGACATTTCCAAGTCTTGCAAAGGAAAAGGCGATTCCTGCAAAAAGAGAGCCTGTAAGCATTGCTTCTGCTGCCTCCAGATCTGTACGTCTTGCCACAAAACGGCGGATATTTCCACCGACAGCTCCATTGCTTTCTCTGCCATTGCGTCAGAAAACGGAGATGCTGCTGTGGAAACATAAGCCTCCTCCGCATGGATAAATGCATCGATTCCGCATGCTGCTGCCACAGATGCCGGAGCAGATGTGAGAAGCTCAGGATCCAGGATCGCATATGCAGGAAGAAGTTCATAACTGAATACCGTCAGCTTATAATCTCTGCTGTGGTCAGTGATAACAGAAAATGCCGTAACCTCTGAGCCGGTTCCCGCAGTAGTCGGGATTGCGATCAGCGGAACAATTTTTCCGGGAACCTTATGTGCCCCTCATATTCTGTAATACTGCCGCCATATTTAGCCGTAACTCCCACTGCTTTTGCCACATCCATAGGAGAACCACCACCCAGCGCAACGATAAAATCTGCGCCGGAATCCTTATACGCTTCTGTCGCTTTTTCCACTGTGATGACAGACGGATTGGCTTCTACATCTGTAAAAATATCCACTGCCATTCCGGCGTCTTTCAGATAATCCGCCGCCTTATCCACAACTCCCATTTTCCGGAGAGTTGGTCCTGAGATCAGCATTGCATGAGAACCTCCAAGCTTTTTGGCACATTCCGGAGCTTCGCCAGAGTACCTGCACCGACTGTAATATTCTGAGGAATAAAAAATTCAAATGGATTCATTAATTTCTGCCTCTTTTCCTGTATTTTTTCAATATTGCAATGTGCAGGGCATCTACCCTGCACAAATTCAAAACTCTGTTACCCCAAATAATTCCAAGCAATAATTGTCATGTCATTTATAGCGTTATGCCATAGAGGAAAGCACCCTGTCAATAGCCGCATCGATCACCACATCAAGCTCTTCATCATCAGCCTCCGGCATAAGACTTGCTGCATCCTCATCAGAGATCAGTTCAATAAGTTTACCAAAGTCTTCTTTATATTTACGTTTACAGATCGCATAAAATACAACTCCAAGTAAGCTCCAGCTGCCTACCATGATCCATTCCTGAAATACCAGACTTCCACCGGAACCCGGAATACAGTAAACCAGAAGCATCAGCCCTGACATGACTACTGCCATAAAGCCTACAAATTTGTAGTGACCTACTTTGTAAGGTCTTGCCATATCCGGTTCCTTTTTACGAAGAATCAGGAAAGATACAGAGACCATACAGTATGCAAGGCAGCATCCGAAGTTACCTGCATCACAGATCCAGACCATCATTGTTCTTCCTGCAAAAGGAGCCAGCATAGTCAGGGCACCGATCAGATACAGAGAATTAACCGGAGTTTTGTGCTTCGGATGAAGCTTTGCAAAAAACGGAGGAATCATGTAGGATTCTGCCATAGAGTACATGGCACGGGAACCGCCAAGGAGGAAGGAGTTCCATGATGTAATAATACCACACATTCCACCTACAATGATAACCTTGGCCATAACCTTTGTCCCGAAAGCCTTGGCCATGGCATCTGCTGTTACAAGTCCTGTTCCCTGCTGAGACTCAATAATCTCTGCCGGATTTAGGATATAACCTACTGCAAGAATAACCAGTGCGTAAAATACAACAGCCAGCACAACAGAGAGGATCATCATTTTACCGATTTTTTCAGCGGAACATTAATCTCCTCTGCTGCCTGTGGGATAACATCAAAACCAATAAAGAAAAACGGAGTGATAACTGCAACCTTAAATAATACTTTTCATTGCTTCACCGGTACCGTTTCCAACAAACATCTGTCCCTGAAGGTTATCCACACTTCCTGTAACCACAGAAGCCACGATCAGAATAATTCCGGCACCGCCGATAATACAGGTAAGAACAGTCTGCAAAACTGCTGCAGTTTTTGCTCCATTAATGTTGATTATCATAATAAGAAAAGCGATCACAATTGCCACGATCAGCCAGGATGCATAAACATCAAGCCTGCAGCTGTATAGAGATATCCTTTCAAGAACCCCGGCCACAGATAAGTGATGATTGTGGGAAATGCACATGCCTCAAAGCAGGCAACACTTACATATCCAAGAATAATCGCCCAGGTACAGATAAAAGAACCTGTAGACCCATTGCCCTGTAGCTGAATACGTGCTCACCACCACACTGAGGCATAGCTGCTGTAAGCTCTGCGTAAGTCAGACCTACAAAGAAAATCATGATTCCACCGATTGCAAATGCAATAGCTGCACCAAGCACACCACCGGATTCAATCCAGTTACCGGAAGAAACTACCCAGCCCCAGCCGATCATGGCGCCAAATGCAATTACAAGTATGTCCCATGCACCAAGTACTTTGTCAAATTCTGATGTTTTTTGTTCCATAGGTCAGGCCTCCTTTTTTCCGTATTTTTTTGCGATCAGGTCTTCCAGATATTCTGCTGTTCCCTGAATTCCCAGAAAATCACTGTTAATAAGAATATCCCTGTTATGTCTGTCACCACGGTTACTTCCTGTCAGTGCCAGATGTCTCTTATGATAACGTTTATCCTTCTCATCCAGCAGAAGCTTTGCATCCTTTTCCGAGAGATTATGGCTTTCCATAATGTTGTGGACGCGAACATCATTAGGTGCATAAATAAATGCTCTCACCAGCTGGATTCCTTCTGTATCTTTCAGAATATAATCTGCAGACCTTCCGATGATCACGCAGCTTCTTTCTGCGCCAGCTTCCGGATAATCTGCTTCTGTACATGAATGGCGCGGTCTGTCAGATCCGCATATTTGGAAAAGGAACCTCTCACATCTCCCTGTGCACCTTTACCTGCGATGGTTCCGCCTTCCTCTACTCTGTCCATAATGTCTGTAGGGATGCCTACCTCTTTGATAATCTCATCCACAAGATCACGATCATAAAACTTAATCCCCAGATCCTGTGCAATCTTCTTACCGATGGCATTGCCCTTGGCTCCATATTCGCAGCCAATCGTAATTACCAGATGTTTCATGCTCTTCCCTCTCACACTCAAATTTTTATCAGATTCTCAAACATTCGAAATCCGCTGATTTGCTATGTAAATCACTACTTTCTCATGTTTGGCAGGTCCCAAGTTCAAAAGTCTTATCGTGCAGGCACGAACGACTTTTTGACCTTTGGGCCCTGATATCATAAAAGGGCGCACGAATATAATTCGTGACGCCCTTGTCCTTACTGTATCACTCCGTTGCCGGATTTTTATTTTTCCAGAGATTTAATTGTATCTTCGATGATTGCTACAGCTTTGTCGCACTCTTCTTCTGTAACAATAAGCGGTGGAATCATACGGATGATATGCGCTCCGATGGCTGTGATCAGAAGATGTCTGTCAAGACAACCATGTTTTACATCCACTCCGCCGATAGTATCATCAAATTCCACACCTACCAGAAGTCCCTGATGTCTTACTTCTTTTACATGAGGAAGCTTCTCAAGCTTAGCTGCAAAGTAATCGCCAACCTTCTTTGCATTTCCAGCCAAATCTCTGTCCAGAAGCTCATTCACCTCAGCCAGTGCAGCTGCACAACTTACCGGATGTCCGCCGAATGTAGTTCCATGGGAACCTGCTGTGAAAGCTTTTGCAACCTCTGCTGTTGCACAGATGGCACCGATTGGCATTCCACCGCCCAGAGCCTTTGCCATAGATACGATATCCGGTTTGATACCATAATTCATATAGGACATAACAGCACCTGTTCTGCACCATCCTGTCTGTACTTCATCGATCAGAAGAAGCATATCGTTCTCATCACAGAATTTACGAAGTCCCTGCATGAATTCCATTGTTGCAGGATGTACGCCACCCTCGCCCTGTACAGGCTCAACCATAATGGCAATTGTGTTCTCTGTACATGCATCCTTGAAAGCCTGAAGGTCATTGTACGGCGCATAGGAGAAACCATAAGTCATAGGTCCGAATCCAACCTGGCATCCATTACCCGGCTGACCTGTTGCAGACATGGCACCAAAGGTTCTTCCATGGAATCCCATCTTTGCAGTTACGATATGATAACGGTTTGGACCATACTTTTCAATACCATATTTACGGGCCATTTTGATCATTGCCTCGTTAGCCGTTACTGAAAACTTATAAAAAGTTATAAACTTCTATGTTCCATTCCTACTTCAACGAGTATGCTTTTGATGATATAAATATCAATCTACTCACAAGTTCCTGTACTCTCCATAGGCGTAAATTCCGGACTAACGTATCCGTACATATTTGCATTAACGTTTCAGTGTCAGCTTGCAAATTGTTCTCCATAAGTCTTGAGATTTATAGATGCCTGGAAATCTCTGTCAATCATATTCCCACACTCACATCTATAAACTCTGTCAGATAACTTCAAATCTTTTTTGATATTCCCACAACAGCTGCAAAGTTTTGATGATGGATAAAACCGATCAGCCACAATAAGCTGAATCCCTTTATCGCTGCACTTATATTCAAGCTGTTTTCTAAACCAAAAAAATCCCTGTTCCTGGACTGCTTTGGATAAATGTCTGTTTTTCATCATTCCGCTGACATTCAGATCTTCAATACATATAAATCTTGGTTTTCGATTTATGATCTCAGATATGGTCTGATTCAAATAGTTTTTACGGATATTTGTTAATCTGTGATTTCGTTTTAATAAAAGTTTTTCCTTTTTGATTACATTATTTGTTTTACAGTAACTTTCTCCTTTTTTATTTTTCTCGTAAGAACGAGAGATACTACGCTGTAATCTGCGTTTCTGTTTTTCTAGTTTCTTTACTTTCTGACTCTTATTGATATTCTTATACTTAGTCCCATCAGAACAGATCGCCAGATCTTTGATTCCCAGGTCTATGCCGACTCCGTCATCATTAAGTGTTTCCCTGCAGTCAGGAAATTCTACACATACACTGATCCACCAGTTCAATCCGTCAAAGGATATTCGCGGATTCATATATTTAGCATTTGTCGGAATTCGTCCATGTTCTGCAAGTCTTACCCAATTCATTTTTTGTTTGTTGGCTTTCCTGCTGGAGGAAAAGCCTTCAAATTTAACATGGGTATTACTGAATCGTATCTTAACGTTGTCCTGATAGAACTTCGGCATTGACCTTTTTTTTGACTTGAATCTCGGGAATTTCTGCAAACCCCTGAAAAAGTTCTTATAAGCAGTACAGGCATCTTTGATCGCCTGTTTTGTTACATTATTTGAAATATTCAATAACCATGCATATTCAT